>ENA-OPMV01000005-OPMV01000005.1-human-gut-metagenome-genome-assembly--contig:-NODE-5-length-102468-cov-4.328044_pt1 | contig 102468 bp, 77 predicted proteins | sample MGYA00241531_ERZ501759 | MGnify/ENA primary metagenome ERZ501759 (study PRJEB25962, sample SAMEA2042555) | human gut metagenome | biome: human gut; feature: human-associated habitat; material: faeces...
AGGCTGTACAGTGGGTGTATATGGCTTACCTGGCTGCCGTAAAAGAACAGGATGGTGCTGCCATGTCATTGGGTAACGTATCGTCTTTCCTGGATATTTACATCGAATACGATATGGCTCATGGCCTGATTGATGAAGCACACGCTCAGGAATTGATTGACCAGTTTGTCATCAAACTGCGTATGGTACGCCACTTGCGTATGCAGGCTTATACTGACATCTTTGCTGGTGATCCGACATGGGTTACAGAATCCATCGGTGGACGCTTCAACGACGGACGTACAAAAGTAACCAAGACTTCATTCCGTTTCTTGCAGACATTGTACAACCTCGGTCCTTCACCAGAACCTAACTTGACCGTGCTGTGGAGCCCGGAACTGCCGGAAGGTTTCAAGAACTTCTGCGCACAGGTTTCTATTGATACATCTTCTATCCAGTACGAGAACGACGACCTGATGCGTGAAGTACGTAACTCTGACGACTACGGTATCGCTTGCTGTGTATCTTATCAGGACATCGGCCGTCACATCCAGTTCTTCGGTGCACGCTGTAACCTGGCCAAGGCATTGCTGCTGGCTATCAACGGCGGACGCTGTGAAAACACTGGTACACTGATGGTGAAGGATATTCCGGCATTGAGCGGTGATGTATTGAACTTTGAAGAAGTGCTTGCCAACTATAAGAAAGTGCTAAAAGAAATGGCACGCGTGTACAACGAAGCCATGAACATCATCCACTACATGCACGACAAGTATTATTACGAAAAGGCTCAAATGGCTTTCGTAGATACTGATCCGGTCATCAACCTGGCTTACGGTGTAGCAGGTATGTCTATCGCTGTGGATTCACTTTCTGCCATCAAGTATGCGAAGGTAACAGCTCGTCGTAACGACATCGGACTGACAGAAGGATTCGACATCGAAGGTGAATTCCCTTGCTTCGGAAATGACGATGACCGTGTAGACCACCTGGCTGTAGACTTGATTTACTACTTCGACGAAGAGCTGAAGAAGTTGCCGGTTTACAAGAATGCCAAACCGACCTTGTCTATCCTGACCATTACTTCAAATGTGATGTATGGTAAGAAAACCGGTGCAACTCCCGATGGCCGTGCCAAAGGTGTGGCATTCGCTCCTGGAGCCAACCCGATGCACGGACGCGACAAGAACGGTGCCATTGCTTCTCTGAGTTCTGTAGCTAAATTGCGCTACCGCGACTCACAGGATGGTATCAGTAACACCTTCTCTATCGTACCGAAATCTTTGGGAGTAGATATGGAAAACCGTATCGAGAACCTGGTAACGATGATGGACGGTTACTTCGTGAAAGGTGCACACCACCTGAACGTAAACGTATTGAACCGGGAAATGCTGGAAGATGCCATGGAGCATCCGGAAAAATATCCTCAGCTGACAATTCGTGTATCTGGTTATGCGGTGAACTTCATCAAACTGAGCCGTGAGCATCAGCTGGAAGTAATTTCACGCAGTTTCCACGAACGCATGTAATTCTTGCATAAAGAGTATATAATTTTAACTGGACACAAACTACCCGGATTTCAGTCTGGTAGTTTGTGTCTATTATTTTTATCCTATCATGATTAGAGTACATTCATACGAATCATTAGGCACTTACGACGGTCCGGGAATACGTCTCGTTGTTTTCTTGCAAGGCTGTAATTTCCGATGCCTTTATTGTGCCAACCCCGATACCATTGACGCCAAAGGAGAAAGTAAAGAAACTGCTCCTGAAGAGATTCTCAAGATGGCTGTAAGTCAGAAACCTTTTTTCGGAAAAAAAGGAGGTATTACTTTCAGTGGAGGAGAACCGACTTTTCAGGCCAAAGCCTTGGTTCCCTTATTCCGCATGCTGAAAGAAGCGGGCATTCATATCTGCGTGGACACAAATGGAGGAATCTGGAACGAAGATGTAAAGGAACTGCTTTCGCTGGCAGACCTCGTTCTGCTTGACGTAAAAGAATTTAATGACGAACGCCATAAAGCACTCACTGCCAGAAGCAATGCACAGACCCTGAAAACTGCTGCTTGGCTTGAAGAAAATCAGAAACCGTTCTGGCTGCGCTATGTATTGGTACAGAAATACAGTTATTTTAAAGAAGACATAGAAGCACTTGGTGAACATTTCAAAAATTATCGCATGATTGAACGGGTTGAAATACTTCCCTATCACACCTTAGGCGTACACAAATACGAAGCCATGAAACTGGACTATCAGTTGAAGGATGTGAAACTCAACACGCAAGTTCAATTGGACGAAGCGAAAGAGTTGTTCGAAAAGTACTTCAAGACAGTTTACGTAAACTAACAAATTAGTTTACAATGCCTTATTCATCCCCAGTACTTCTTAAGAAGTACTATAGTACTTTCAAGCAAGTACTGAAGTACTTCCCCGGCAGTACTACGGTACTTTTTAGGAAGTACTGAGACCATTCCTAACCGCGTAAAACAGAAAGTCACAACTTTTTCTGAAAAAATTTATCATCTCCATGCAGTAATTACATCTATGTTTCATTTATTATACAAACAACAAGAAACAATAAGACTATAATTACTATATGGAAAAAATAAGGTTAGTGAACAGTACCGAGATGGGAAAAGAAAATTCAAAAAGAATTTCCAGTAAACAGCTGGAAGCAAAAATTACAGCTTTCACCATTATATTGGCTGTAATCGTCATGAATATATTGTGGTGGACAGGTACCCAGTTCTTGGAGTTGAACAATAACCACAATATAACAGAAACTGCAAGACCTTTTAGCCAACAGGCCATGCAGCACAAATAACCCTTTTCAAGGAAAAAGGCAAAAAAGAAGTCCTGGCACCTCAACTCAAAATGCCAGGACTTCTTTTTTTGTATTCTATTAGCATCTACAGCAACAAGACTGTCAGTTCACGAGCTCCATGTGCTCCCATTACCAACGCTTGTTCAATATCTGCAGTTTTTGAAGGACCTGAAATGAAAACGCCGTAACCATACTCTCCTGTATCTATCTTCTGATAAGCTTCGTGCATGTTATTTACCAGATTTTTCCGGTCAAGCAGAAGAATTAAAGCTTCAGAAATAAAATACACCGCACGCTGTTCCACATCCTGCTGCACCCAGACAGCCCCATTCTCACACACTCCGATACGTCCGTCTACTACAGCCAGGTCTGTGCCATCCAAATCGGCAGAAGCAGCCACATCATCAGGGTGAAAAGTGGCACAAGTAATATTCTTCAGATTGGAAGCAATACGTTTGGCTTCCGGATACAATTTACGGACCAACTCGTTGACATCTTCTCCCTCATTGACCGTCACCACACGTCCGCCGACCTCTGCCACAACCTTACAGAATTGTGCTACCTGATCAGCGTACGTAATTGCCCCTTGCTCCAATGCAGACAAGTCCGGCTTTTCATAACGTACTCGCGTATTACGACGTATGTTCTGCAATATATCTTCTCTACTACTCATAGCTTCCCTATTTTACTTTACCCTTTTTCCACATTTCATTAAAACTTTCCTTGGCAAACTGTGGCATTTCATGTTCTTTTCCCCAGTCATTCAATCCATTGTACACCAGTGAACGAGGGAAAGAATTCACCCACGATGCCCGTGCCAGAGCCAAATTAAATAAAGACGGATGTTCCATCAGCACTTTCATTCCACCCGACATCAAACGCTTGGACGAACTAGCTACTCCCAAGCCATCCAGTTTTTGTCGCCAACGATAAATCTGGTCTGCCAAATCTACTTTCGCCGGACACACATTCTGGCAAGAGTAACACAAAGAGCAAGCCGACACATTATCATAATAATGTAGAGGTGCTTTCAGCATTCCCAGGTTAATGCCAATCGGACCCGGAATAAAATAGGTATAAGAATATCCGCCGGAACGACGATACACCGGACACGTATTCATACAAGCTCCACAACGCAGACAGTTCAGCGTCTTCACATGCTCCTGATCAGCCAGAATATTACTACGTCCGTTATCTACGATAATGATATGCAGTTCACCTCCTTTGCGGGGCTTACGATAATGCGAAGTATAGGTAGTGATGGGTTGTCCGGTACCAGAACGTGCCAGCAAACGGGTAAATACACCCAGTGCTTCACGATCGGGCACAATCTTTTCCAATCCGAAAGCAGCAATCTGCAATTTAGGTTGTGAGGTACCCATATCCGCATTACCTTCATTGGTACACACCACAAACTCACCCGTAGAAGCCACGGCAAAATTAGCCCCCGTCATGGCAGCTTCTGCTTCAATAAACTTATGACGCAAATTCTTACGCGCCGCATGTGTCAAATAGGTCTGATCATTGTTACCCGGCTCCGTACCCATCTCTTTTACAAATAGTTCACCGATTTCTTCCTTCTTGATATGGATGGCTGGCACCACGATGTGGCTGGGTTTCTTATGCATCAGCTGAAGAATTCTTTCTCCCAAATCACTTTCCACCACGTCAATTCCTTTCTGAATCAGGAATTCATTCAGTCCACATTCTTCGGCCAGCATCGATTTACTCTTGATAAAGCGATGCACATTGTGTCCGTGCAGAATATTATAGATTATAGAACAATACTCATCGGCATCTTTCGCCCAATATACATGGGCTCCGTTTGCCTGTGCGTTCTTTTCGAACTCCTGCAAAAGCAAATCCAGGTGACTGTTGCTGTACATCTTGATGGCAAAAGCCATGTCGCGCAACTGTTCCCATTCCGGTACCTCCCGGCTAATCTTATCTCGTTTGGCACGCATCATCCACAAGGTCTGGTCATGCCATCCCGCCAGTTCCTTATTTTCCTGAAACTTTTCGGCGGCTTTTGAATGTTTCGTACTCATAATCCTGCAGCTAAAACTTCTACAATATGAATGGTTTTGATAGGCAACTTCTCTCTGACAATTATCCCGTTCTGATGCATCAGACAGGAGCCATCGGCACCTACGATATATTCTGCACCCGTATCCATGTGACGTTTCACCTTATCACGTCCCATCTGTCCGGATACGGCGTGTTCTTCCACCGCAAACATACCTCCAAATCCACAACACTCATCCGGTCTTTCCGGCTCTACCACTTCAATGTCTTTCACCAAGGAAAGCAAATCACGAAGCTTATTATAATACGGGATATTCAATTCGCTCGGTGAAGAAAGGTGCATCAGGCGCACTCCATGACAACTGTTCTGGATACTGACCTTGTGAGGGAAAGAAGCCTGCAAGGAAGTGGGTTTCACCACGTCATGAATAAATTCGCAGATATCATAAATTTTGCCTTCGCTGGCACAACGATGAGGTTCCTTGGCTAATAACTGTCCATAATGATCACGCACAAATACCACACAGCTGGCCGACGGGCCTACAATGTAATCATACTGTTCAAAAAGACGGTCAAAACGTTTGGCCAATTCTACTGACTCTTCTTCAAATCCTGCATTCGCCATCGGTTGTCCGCAGCAAGTCTGGTCCAGCGGATAATCTACATCCACCCCCAGGCTTTTCAGCAACTTAAAAGAAGCCACTCCCACCTGCGGATAAACGGCATTGATATAACAGGGAATAAATAATCCTACTTTCATATACTTAAAATCTGTTATTCGTCTTCTTTCGAGCAAAAGTAAAAGGTTTTCTCCGGAAATGAAAACTTTATTTCAGATTTTGAAAACGATTTAAACCACCATAACAAAATGTAAAAAATGCGTGCGCCCCGCGAATCACTTCGCAGGGCGCACCCAACTAATAACTAACTTCTTTTACTTTTGTGGTTTACGTAATTTCTATATGACTAACACTGCAAAGATAGGTGTTAAAGGCTGCACCCGCAATACCTAAATGTAGGTATTTTAGAATTAATCCAAATAACAACCTTTCTAAAGATTCATTTTCACTTCACTCAACTCTACCAACTTATTTACGATGGCATAAATGGTCAGTCCGGCAGCCGAGTGAATCTGTAATTTTCGCGTAATGTTCCGACGGTGTGTAATGACCGTATGCACGGAAATATAGAGTTTTTCGGCAATTTCCTTATTGGTCATTCCTCTCACCACACAACCTACGATTTCTTTTTCCCGCTGGCTCAATGAGTCCTGATCGCTTTCTTCCTCATCCGCTACGTTCATCAGCAACGAAATTTTATGCGACAAAGAATCCACGTCGTCAAATAAATTGACCGAGTCATCGTAACCTTTGAGCTGGTTGGCATCCACCATCGTATAAATCAGCGATACGAATTTCATGGCAGCTTCCGGATATTCCTGCTTGAAAGCAGCCACATCGAACCATCCTCCAAACTGAGGGTTGATAATCAAAATTTGTGGAGTATGTGCCTCCATACAATGCTTCAGGCCCTCTTCTGAAGAAACCTCGATTACCTGTACCGGCAAATCAGGCAGACGCCTCAACACAGACACGAGTCCGCTGCGAATAATCATCGACGTATCTGCCACAGCAATGTATATTGTTTCCTGCGGTTTCATTTTATCTCCTTTTCCAACTCCATGATTGCGGGCACGAAGATAAAGTCTTCCACCCGGTTGTGCGAAGCCAAATCCTCCTCACAACTAAATATATCGAACAAGGTAGCATTCAACAGCTGGTTATCCCCGCCCGACGGATAATATTTGATAATGATATTTTTCAGCTCGGTCAACTTGGCATTGATCTGGTCATGGTGACGGGCAAAAACTCCGATGCTGTAATCTTTCAGCCGTTCTCCCTTCAACAAATGTTCCACATAAGTAAATACCTTTTCATTCTCATATTCCATGTGCTTGCGTACCTCGTGCACGTACGCATCGAAGAACTTCACAATCAGAAAAGCCACTTCATTCTCCGATGAACAATCGATTGCCTCTATCAGTTTCCGGCGGATAGAAGGCAACTGGAAATCCAGGAAATAGGAATGAGCCTTTTTAAGGTATTCCATCAATGCAGGAATGGAAAGCCCCTGCAAATGGTCGTGAATATGATTGCTCTCCTCGCCCAGAAAATTGACCACTATCAGGAATGTATTGCAATCCACCTGATTCATGTCGCACACTTCCTGCACGGACTTGTCACCAAACCCTAATGAGATACCAAAACGGCTCATCACCTGCAGAAGAGCATAATTCTCACAAATCAAGTCGCCCATCTTATCGGTGGGTTTATACATTCGCGTAGTATTGTTACACATAAATATCGTATTCATAAATTCACATTGCAAAATAAGAGAATCCTTTCAACACCCGCAATCACCATTTGTAGGTATATTGTCTGAAACATATCTGTCAGGCAAAGATAAGGCAGGCACCGCATTTCTACCAGCCGAAAATACACAAAAATCCCTAAAGAAAAGAGAGAAAACGAGCCATCGTATCCAGAAAAAAAATACCTTTGTTACATAAACTTTAAAATTATCATATTATGTATACCATACAGACCAACGCTTCCGGCACACGCAGCATGGAAATTTCTGAAAAGCATCTGGAAACTATCGAAAAATATTCGCTCTTCCAACAGCTTATTGACAGCAACGGAATTGTGGACGAAACCGTACTCGACAAACTGAAACTGAACATTCGTTCGCTCATTGCGTCCATGGAAGAAAACAGCAAGGACTTGCTCGATTTGTGCATTGACGTGATTTATCACAACAACATGAAAGCGTTCGGCTTACACCAGCTCATCCTTCTTTATATCAAATGGGAAAGAGAAAAAGAAGAGAAAGAGGAACAAGAAGAAACTGAAGAAAACCACAATTAAAGAAACGCCTTGAAAGAATACAAGCTGACCGACTGGTTGCCTACTACCAAGAAAGAGGCTGAACTGAGGGGATGGAACGAACTTGACGTTATCATCTTCAGTGGAGATGCGTACGTGGACCATCCATCTTTCGGTGCTGCCGTCATCGGACGAATGCTCGAAGCTAAAGGACTGAAAGTAGCCATCATCCCCCAACCTAATTGGCGCGATGACCTGCGCGACTTCAAGAAACTAGGAAGACCAAGACTGTTCTTCGGCGTATCTGCCGGATGTATGGACAGCATGGTCAACAAGTACACTGCCAACCGACGGTTGAGAAGCGAAGATGCCTATACACCCGATGGACGCCATGACATGCGCCCTGAGTATCCCAGCATTGTCTATACGCAGATTCTGAAAAAACTATACCCTGACGTACCAGTGGTTTTAGGCGGTATCGAAGCCTCTCTTCGACGCCTGACGCACTATGACTATTGGGAAGAGAAATTACGTCCTTCCATCTTAGTAGAATCAGGAGCCGACCTGCTTATTTACGGAATGGGAGAAAAACCCATTACGGAACTGAGCGAGCGCTTGCTTGAAGTAGAAGGAGAAGTTCATGCTGGAGACTTGCCGCATGACATTCCACAAACAGCCTACCTGATTTCACAGAAAGAAGTAGCTGCTCTGCCGGAAAACCCGAACGGCCAAGGCGACCTGACACTCTATTCGCATGAAGAATGCCTGAAGGATAAGAAAAAGCAGGCACAGAACTTCCGACACATCGAGGAAGAATCCAACCGCTATGCGGCAGCCCGTATCCTTCAGCAGGTAGGAAAGCAGACGGTGGTTACCAACCCGCCTTATCCTCCCATGACGCAAGGAGAGCTGGACATGTCGTTCGACCTTCCTTACACCCGTCTTCCGCATCCTAAATACAAAAACAAGCGGATTCCGGCCTATGAAATGATCAAGTTCTCTGTCAACATCCACCGGGGATGCTTTGGCGGATGTGCTTTCTGTACCATCTCGGCCCATCAGGGAAAGTTCATTGTCAGCCGAAGCAAGGAAAGTATTCTCAAGGAAGTAAAAGCCATCGCTGAAATGCCCGACTTCAAAGGGTATCTGAGCGATTTGGGAGGTCCTTCGGCCAACATGTACCAAATGGGTGGAAAAGATACGGCTCTTTGCCGTCGCTGCAAACGTCCGTCGTGCATCCATCCGAAAGTCTGCCCGAATCTGAACACTGACCACCAGCCGTTATTAGAGATATACCATGCAGTAGACAGTTTGCCAGGCATCAAGAAAAGCTTTATCGGCAGTGGAGTGCGTTACGACCTGCTTCTGCATCAGAGTAAAGATGCAAAGACCAACCAGAGTACCAAGGAATATACTCGTGAACTGATTACACGCCACGTAAGCGGACGACTGAAAGTAGCTCCGGAACATACCAGTGACAAAGTGCTATACCTGATGCGCAAGCCACCGTTCGAGCAGTTCTACGAGTTCAAGCGTATCTTTGACAAAATCAACAAAGAAGCGGGATTAAGGCAACAGATTATTCCCTACTTCATCAGCAGTCACCCTGGCTGTACGGAAGAGGACATGGCCGAACTGGCGGTCATCACCAAGAAACTGGATTTCCATCTGGAGCAGGTACAGGACTTTACGCCTACCCCCATGACCGTCTCTACGGAAGCATGGTACACAGGCGTACATCCCTACACACTGGAACCGGTATTCTCGGCCAAAACCCCTCGTGAAAAACTGGCTCAGCGTATGTTCTTCTTCTGGTATAAACCTGAGGAACGGAAAGCCATTATCAACGAATTACGAAAAATCGGTCGAAACGACCTTATCAACAAGCTATACGGGAAATCATGATTTTCCCACCGCAAGGTTCGTCCGTGTCAAGCATGACGCGGACGAATTTTGCGTACTACCGTCGACAGACTTTTCTGGATGGTCCGGGTCAGCACAATTAATGTAACGGCCACCAAGATAAGGAATATTCCCCAGCCTTCCTGCATGGTAAACTCTTCCCCAAAAATCAAGGCACCGATACATACGGCCGTCACAGGTTCCATAGCTCCCAATACCGAAGTCATTGTTCCACCAATATTCTGTACGGCCAATACCAAGGTAATATTGGAAATAACAGTAGGCACCACCGCCAGCAAGAACAGATTACCGATTGAAACTGCATCCGGCACCGATTGTATTCCCTGATTGGTCAACGCTTTTATGGCAAACAGCACCGTACTTACGATAAATACATAAAAAGCTAATTTCCGCCCGCTCATATCACGCAATCTTGATTTATTGACTGCCACAATGTATCCGGCATAACATACAGCCGAAAGCAGAACAATAATCACTCCCGTCGCATCGGCCGACAGCTCATCTCCTTTCAACGAAAGTTCAGATACACCATATATTGCCAGCAGAATAGCTACCCACGTTACCCAGGAAGTTTTCTCACGGAACAAGACCAACATCAGCAAAGTCACAAACACGGGATAGGTAAAATGAAGCGTCGTGGCTACCCCGGCTCCCATAAACCCATATCCCCAGAACAGAAACATGGCTGAACCAGTATACAGCAGTCCCAACAAAAGAAACATCGGAATATCACGGCTCTCTATACGAAATGACTCCTTCTTTACTTTCATCATGGCCCCCAATGCAAAGGTGGCAAAGAGAAAACGATAAAAAAGAATCGAATCAAACATCATCCCTTTCTGCATCAAAGGCAGCGTAAACAAGGGTATCAAACCAAATGTTACCGAAGTGGCAATCCCATAGAAAAAACCTTTCAAACTATTCATATACTTAACTTACAATAAAAATGAGTTTGCAAAGGTAAACAAATTACCATGATATTTTTACATAAAACTTGACCTACAATATTTTTTCAATATCCATTCTTTTTTCTTTTCTTTGTGATACAAGAAGCATCATTATGAAAAACATTCCGACTCACAACTTCAAATACATCATAAACGGCCGTCATGACCACAACTGGGGTTTCACAGTACAGACTGTAGGCTCGGCTATAATTCACCCAAACTATGAAAGTTATCCTCCAATATGCGGACATCCCACAGAATTTACTTTCAACCCATCCAAAGGCAGACTTCTGCCCATATTTGTACAGCTTTACATCGCTAAAGGAAAAGGTATATTCTTTTCTTCTCCCAATGAAAGTATGGAAATCAAAGAAGGAGATTTAATTCTCATACCTCCCTACACATGGCATAGCTATCTTCCCCACAAAAGCACGGGATGGAAAGAATATTGGATTGGATTCGACTGTCCGCATATAGAAAATTGCTTGAAACACAATCTATTTAACAAGAACAAAAAAATCTATCGCATTGGTATACAGGATAAAATCATCAATTTATACGAAGAAGCCATACGTATAGCCAACGAAGAGAAATCAGGATATCAGCAATATTTAGCAGGTATTGCCAACCTTATCTTCTGCATGATTCCCTATTACAATAATAACCGGAGTTTTGATCCAGCAACTGAGGATATCATCAACAAGGCCAAAATTATCATGAAAGAGGAACTTCTCAACGGAATATCTCCCGAAAAAACAGCAGCTCAAATCAAACTAAGTTATTCATGGTTTAGAAAAATCTTTAAAGATTATACAGGAGTTACTCCCTCTCAGTATATTCAAGAATTAAAAATGCAGGAGGCTAAAATATGCTTAACGACCTCCCACATTCAAATAAAAGAAATTGCCTATCACCTTGGATATGAAGATATAGCCTATTTCATCAAATTATTCAAACGACACACAGGGAAACGTCCCTCAGAGTATCGAAAATCATTTTTTGAATAAATCATTAGAAATAAGTACTTCATCTGTTTTCAGTTGAAAATACACATATTCATCATCTGAATGTATCAATTTCACATAAGGATTATCCGACAATTGCATATTCTTTATAGAAATACGCTGCTTATTCACTTGTAAATGAGCATCAATTCTATTCTTCGGGAAGCCAACCAAACAAGCTTTCCGGGTATGATTCTTCACTTTAATCTCATACTCACTTTTATTAGAAGTTACTTGAACTTCTATCCGAGAATTTCCCACGGGAACTGTACAATCAATCCACGACAAGCCTCCCAATTGAGGTTTCACCATAATGGTATCCCACCCCGGCGTAAAAGGATATACTCCAGCTACATACTGTGGCAACAAGGACAATGCTCCGCCAGCCCAGCCATGGTTAATACTTCCACCTCCAGCTCCCCCTACGGTCCAGTCTTCCCATAAAGTAGTCAACGGACTTTCTACCATCACGGTATATCGCTGTTTCATTCTTTGTAAAGCATCTTTTACATATCCTTTCGATAACAGAGCTTCTTGTATATATTTTTCCATATACGGACTGGCTCCTTTTCGCTTCATCAAGAAATCACGCACTTTATCCCACTGACTTTTATCTGCAAAGCCTGCCAGTAAAGCCATACCATTGGCACGGTCATCCGTAATTCCCTTATAACCAGCCGACCTAAAATTTTCTCCTGTCCAAAAAGCGTTAGAAGCAGAAGTTCTGACAAGTTCCAGTTGAGAAGTATAATAATTTACAAAAGAGGTGTCATTTAACAGTTTTCCCATACCAATGGCTGATTCCAGTGCCAAACAATACCATGCGTTATCCAATACAGCCACATCAATATTATCACCCCAATCAGCCCAATCCCATCCTCCAGCTCTGTGCTTTACCAGTCCTTTTTCATCAATATTCCATAAAGAAAGATATTTTTTCATTTTAGGATACACATATTCTATCGTGTGCAAGTCCCCTGTATACTGATAATAATTCCAGAATCCATATTTCCCGATAGCAGCCAACATTTGCAAAGGCAATTCTTTATCCCATGAGCCTGCAGGCACAGGAGAGTATAAAGTCCCATCCTCTTTCTGCCAATCCACCAAGTTTAGCATGGCTTTTCGCACCGCCGAAATCCCATTCGTATCACAGGAGTAGAAAATCTCATTCAGAATAATGGCCGCATCTCCCCACCACTGAGATCGTTCCCTATCAGGGTCTTGTATGGCATCTCTCATATTAAGATTCATCGTATTCAAGGATTTCTCCCATAAACGATTATAAAACTCATCATTACAAGTAAACTTCCCGATTATCTCTGTATTAAAACGAGTTTCCCGATACCCCACTTTCAAGCATTTCACTCCTTTGGGAAGAGTATAGAAGATACGATGCCCATTGATATAATTAGGCATCTCAAACTCCTGCACTCCCTTCTTTGTGATATATTCGGCACGGACATTGTATTCACTTCCTCCCTTGTAATTGTCACTCCGGATATCAATCAGCTGACCAGCCTCAGCTTTTAAGCAAATATAAGGAGTTACTGTTATATTTTTAGGAAGTGTTCCGGTTATCAATACCGTATCTTTTTTCTCCTCAAATTCCACCTTTTCGTATTTCACGATTCCTGAATCTTTCCAGTTAGGGAATGGCCTTTTATGCAATAAGTTCCATGGTGCACATGGATATTCTCCCAACACAGAAGCTTGCTGCCATGAACTATCATCATAATTCAATTTTTTCCAATTTCCTAAACCTTTACGCGCATCAAAATGTACATTATATTCCGGTAGTCTATAATTAGGTTTAGGTTCATTACTCTCTCCAAATGACGGATGCACGTGTACTTTCCACGATGAATCTGTTCCTACAGATTCTTTTCCCCATCTTATATTAGCCAATAAGCCACACATCCCGCTATTTTTATGGCAAAAACCATCTTTGCCCCAATACCATACTAATACTGAAACAATGTTCTTTCCCCTTTTCAAGTATTTGGAAAGGTCTACTACGTCATAATATGTATCAGTTGGATTGGGTCCTCTCTTCAATCCTCCTTCAAAAATGACCAATTCCTCATTTACCCATAACCAGTATTTGGAATCTACAGCTATATCCATATATACTTTATCAGGTTGCGCATCCATATATACTACTTTTCTAAAGCACAACCATTGATTAGGAGTTTGTTGTTCAGAATTTACAGAAATCCATTTAATCCCTTTTAAATCAGCACTCCCTTCACAAACCGCATACAACGAACATACATTTGTGACCAACAAACATAACAACAAAATAAAAAATCTTTTCATATAATTTTTTCCTTCATACATTGTAAAACGTCTTTATTTCCATTTGCAAATTTAGGCGACAATACAATATCCGAATTTAGACAGAATGATTTTATATGGATATTTTCTGACTTATTTATTCAGGGCATAAAAAAGCGAAGCCGCAAGAACCTTTCATCTAGCTCTCACGACTTCGCTTCTATAAGATTCTACAACTTATCGTTCTCCTATCGGCTTGTAGTCCACTTCCTCCAGCACATTCTTGTACGCCGGACGGATAATGCGACGACCTTCGAAGTTCAGTTCCTCAATACGGTGTGCCGTCCATCCCACAATACGGGCCATGGCAAACAGCGGGGTATAGATTTCATGCGGCAAGCCCATCAGTTCGTAGATAAAGCCTGAATAGAAATCCACATTCGAGCAAACCTGCTTCTTGGTTCCTTTCACTTTCTTGAAGCATTCGATGGCACGCTGTTCCAACAGTTCAAGGAAGGCAAATTCTTTCTCACACCCCTTTTCTGCCACCAGTTCACCAGCCAGTTCTTTCAGCAATACGGCACGCGGATCAGAAATAGTGTACACCGCATGACCGATACCGTAAATCAACCCACTGCCATCGTAGGCTTCTTTATTCAGCATACGGGTCAGATAGGTATCGATTTCGTCTACATTTGTCCAGTCAGAAATTACCTCTTTCAAGTGATGGAACATCTTTACCACCTGAATGTTGGCACCTCCGTGCAGAGGACCTTTCAACGAACCGATTCCGGCTGCAATGCTGGAATAAGTATCCGTGCGAGTAGAACTGGTGACACGTACGGTAAATGTTGAGTTATTACCACCTCCATGCTCTGCCTGAAGCACCAGCAGCAAGTCGAGCATACGCGCTTCCAGCGGAGTGTATTCCTTCTTAATCATGTAAAGGAAGTTTTCGGCCAGCGACAGATTCTCGTGCGGATGACGAATGTGCAGCGAACGTCCGTGTATACTGTGACGGTAGATGCTGTAAGCATACGCAATGATGGTCGGGAACTTTGAAATCAGTTCGATGGACTGACGCATTAAGTTGTCGCGTGAAATATCATCCGGATTCGGGTCGAACGTGTACATTTCGAGCACACTACGTGCCAGGATGTTCATGATGTTCTGCCCTTCCAGATCGATAATGTTCATGGTCGTCTTCTTGTCCAGCGGCATGTTGTCATTAATGAGCTCCTTGAACGAAGCCAGTTGTTCGCTGTCCGGAAGTTCACCCGACAACAACAGGTAAGCCACTTCCTCAAAGCCGAAACGCTTTTCACGCAGCAAGGCATGGGCAATGTCATCCAAATCGTATCCGCGATAGAACAATTTGCCCGGAATAGCCTTCAATCCCTGGTCAGTACGTTCATAGCCCACCACATTACCAATCTTTGTCAGTCCCACGAGTACACCCGTACCATCTTCGTTACGCAGACCTCGCTTTACATTGTATTTCGTGAACAGTTCGTTGTCGATGCGGCATGCCTGCTTGGCACACTCGGAAAGTTTGTAAACTATATATTCTTTCTTCATAAACTTCTCTTTTTATCCATTAAAACACTCCGACAAGAAAATCCTCCGACTATTACAGCAAAGAAATGATTTCCTGTCCAAATTCATTCGTGCCCAACGCATGGCCATTCGGCATGAAACGCGCCAAATCATGAGTAGCCTCCCCTTTCGAGAAAGCTTTCTCCAAGGCATTCACAATCAGTTCGGCAGCTTCTTTCCAGCCCATGTACTCCAGCATCATGACAGAAGAGAGCAGCAAGGAACACGGATTCACCACATTCTTTCCGGCAATGTTCGGTGCAGTGCCGTGAGTCGCTTCAAAGATGGCATGTCCGCTCTTGTAATTGATATTGGCTCCTGGTGCGATACCGATACCGCCCACCATGGCAGCCAGCTGGTCGGACACATAATCGCCGTTCAGGTTCAGCGTAGCAATGACCGAATATTCTTCCGGAATGAGCAGGGTATTTTGCAGGAAAGCATCTGCAATGCAATCCTTCACCACCACTTTTCCATCGTTGATGGCTTTGGCTACGGCAGCCTTGGCAGACTCTTCGCCCAGCTCTTTCTTCAAGCGGTCATATTCGTTCATAGTGAAAGTCTGGTCCTTGAACTCGGTTTCGGCCACTTCGTATCCCCAGCGCTTGAAACCTCCTTCCGTAAACTTCATGATATTTCCTTTGTGCACCAGTGTCACTGACGGCAAGCCGTGTTGCAATGCGTATTCAATGGCTGCACGTACCAGTCGCTGGGTACCTTCCTTTGACACGGGCTTCACACCAAATGAAGAGGTTTCCGGGAAACGTACCTTGGTCACGCCCATCTCATCACGAAGGAAAGCATAGAATTTCTGTGCTTCCGGTGTACCTTGTTCCCATTCAATACCCGCATAAATGTCTTCCGTATTTTCGCGGAAAATGTGCATATTCACCTTGTGCGGCTCTTTCACCGGAGAAACGACTCCTTTGAACCAGCGTACCGGACGCAGGCAGACATACAAATCGAGCGTCTGACGCAATGCCACATTCAGCGAACGGATACCACCGCCCACCGGAGTGGTCAACGGACCTTTGATACCTACCAGATATTCCTTAAATGCTTCCAGCGTAGCCTCCGGCAACCATTCACCAGTCTGCTCAAAAGCCTTTCCGCCGGCCAGCACCTCTTTCCATTCAATGCGGCGCTTGCCTACGTAGGCCAATTCTACCGCTGTATTGACTATTTTCTGACAAACCGGAGTGATTTCTGCTCCTACTCCATCCCCTTCAATAAAAGGAATCACTACGTGATCGGGAACCACCAGTTTCCCGTCCTGCATATACATCTTATTGCTCATTTCTCTCATTTTTTAAAGGTGTTCAAGGCTGAACCGGCCTTAAACCAGTTAATTTGCATTTCATTATAGGTATGAAGCACTTCGAATGTTTCTGTCGTGCCGTCTTCGTGCGTCAATACGGCATGCAACGGTTTACCTGGAGCAAAGCGTTGCAATCCCAAGATAGAAATCCGGTCGTGCTCACGCACCTTGTCGTAATCGTTCTTGTCGGCAAAAGTCAGTGCCAGCATACCCTGTTTCTTCAAGTTCGTTTCATGAATACGGGCAAAACTCTTGGCCAGGATTACCCGCACGTTCAGGAAGCGCGGTTCCATGGCGGCATGTTCACGACTGGAACCCTCTCCGTAGTTTTCTTCTGCTACTACGATAGAGCCCATGCCCTTTGCCTTGTACTGCTTGGCCACTGCCGAAACGGCTTCATATTCGCCAGTCAACTGATTCCATACGCAGTTAGTCTTACCGTTGAATGCATTGACAGCACCCATCAGCATATTATCGGAAATATTTTCCAGGTGTCCGCGGAAGCGCAACCATGGTCCGGCCATAGAGATGTGGTCGGTAGTACATTTTCCCTGCGTCTTAATCAACAGCGGAAGTTCCATGAAGTCTTCTCCGTTCCATGCAGCAAACGGTTCCAGTTTCTGCAAGCGCTGTGAGTCCGGCTGAATGGTCACTTCCACCTTTCCTCCGTCGGCCGAAGGAGCCACATAACCATTGTCATCTACTGTAAATCCTTTCTGTGGCAGTGTTTCCCCTGTCGGCGGATCAAGTCTGACCTCTTCTCCCTTCTCATTCTTCAGGGTATCCGTCAGCGGATTAAAGCACAGGTCGCCCGCAATGGCAAACGCCACAGCCATTTCCGGTGAAGCAATGAACGCATGTGTGTTCGGATTGCCATCGGCACGCTTGGCAAAGTTACGGTTGAACGAAGTCACGATAGAATTGGCCCGAAGCGGATCGTCGGTCACACGCTTCCACTGTCCGATACAAGGACCGCAGGCATTGGTCATCACCACACCGCCGATGCTCTTCAAATCCTCAATCATGCCGTCGCGCTGAGCCGTGCAATATACCTGTTCCGAACCCGGATTGATAATCAGCGAAGCCTGCATCTTCAGACCTTTTGCCTTTACCTGACGGGCTACTGAAGCTGCACGACTCAAATCCTGATAAGAAGAGTTGGTACAAGAACCTATCAATCCCACTTCCATCTTCTGCGGGAACCCTTCCTTCTTCACACGGGCAGCAAATTCCGATACCGGACAAGCTGCATCGGGCGTAAACGGTCCGTTCACATACGGTTCCAGTGCAGAAAGGTCAATTTCAATCAAACGGTCGTAATATTTCTCCGGCTGCTGTGCTACTTCTGCATCCGCCCGCAAATCGGCCGCATTAGCCTCAGCCAGTGCGGCAATATCCTCACGTCCGGTAGCACAGAGGTAGCGCTTCATCTCCTCATCGTAAGGGAAAACAGAAGTCGTAGCTCCCACCTCAGCTCCCATGTTACAGATAGTAGCCTTTCCGGTAGCAGACAACGAGCGGGTTCCCTCTCCGAAATATTCAATAATGGCATTCGTTCCTCCCTTCACGGTGAGAATACCTGCCAGTTTCAAAATCACATCTTTTGGCGAAGCCCATCCGTTCAACGCACCGGTCAGCTTCACCCCAATCAGTTTCGGCATCTTCAGTTCCCATTCCATGCCAGTCATTACGTCCACTGCGTCAGCACCGCCCACACCAATGGCAATCATGCCCAATCCACCGGCATTCGGGGTGTGTGAGTCGGTTCCCACCATCATGCCACCCGGAAACGCATAGTTCTCGAGTACAACCTGATGAATGATACCTGCTCCCGGTTTCCAGAAGCCGATGCCGTACTTCGAAGCCACACTTTTCAGAAAATCGTATACCTCTTTATTGGTAGTGCAAGCAGAAGGCAAATCCTCTTCCACTCCTTTATATGCTTGAATCAAATGGTCACAATGTACGGTAGCAGGAACAGCTGAAACGGATTTTCCCGCATTCATAAACTGCAACAGCGCCATCTGGGCCGTCGCATCCTGCATGGCTACGCGGTCCGGACGGAAGTTAACATACTCTTCCCCCCGACGGAAAGCTGCCACCGTGTTTTCGTCGTATAAATGTGCATACAATATTTTTTCAGCCAAAGTCATGGCACGCCCCAGTTTCTTACGGGCCTTTTCTACTTTTTCTGCATACGACGCATAGAACGTCTTCTGCATTTCCATGTCGTAAATCATCTGAACAATCTTTTATAACTTCGTGCGCAAATATATTGAAAATATCTCACAATATCACACTTATATCAAATAAAAAACAACAATCTGCCACAAAACCTCATTTCTTTATAACAGAGGGCTGGTTTTTACCGCATTCCGGAAAACTTTTTGACACGTCATTATCCTTAAATTGAAAATTCCCTGCATATTCTTGCTATTTTCCTTGTTCGTTTTCTACGTTTTCCTACTGCAAACCCTATGTTTCCCGTCGCAAAAACGTAGGGTTCCCGAACGGAAAACATACGGTTCCGCGACGGGAAACATAAAAAAACTTGAAAAGTTTCCGAATAAACTTACCGAACTTAGAAAAAAGCAGAGCCATCACATAAAAGCCAAATTATCCGCCTTTTCTGCCAGTAGAATCTCCCGCATTTTATTCGTTTTCTTCGGGATTTTTTGTAAGTTTGGAGAAACTCTTATTCAACTGTATTATGGAAACATATCTATTCTGGCTGGTCCCGGCGGCATCGCTGCTGGCATTGGCACTTGCCGGATACTTCTACCGGCAAATGAAGCAGGAAAGCGAAGGTACCCCCACCATGGCACGCATTGCATCGTATGTCCGGAAAGGAGCCATGTCTTACCTGAAACAGCAATACAAAATAGTTACCCTTGTATTTATCGGACTGGCTGCCTTGTTTGCCATCATGGCCTATGGGTTCAACTTGCAAAACCATTGGGTACCCGTGGCATTCCTCACTGGAGGTTTCTTCTCCGGGCTGTCGGGTTACTTAGGTATGAAAACCGCTACGTATGCCTCTGCACGTACGGCAAATGCTGCACGCAACTCACTGAACAAAGGATTAAAGGTGGCATTTCGCAGTGGAGCGGTTATGGGACTTGTGGTCGTAGGACTGGGATTGTTTGATATTTCTTTCTGGTACCTGCTGTTGGATTTCTGCATTCCGGAAGATGCACTGAATCCTACCGCCAAGTTATGCGTCATTACCACCACGATGCTGACTTTTGGAATGGGAGCTTCTACCCAAGCACTGTTTGCCCGTGTAGGAGGAGGCATTTATACCAAGGCGGCCGATGTGGGAGCTGACCTGGTGGGGAAAGTAGAAGCGGGCATTCCGGAAGACGACCCGCGCAACCCGGCTACGATTGCCGACAATGTAGGCGATAACGTAGGTGATGTGGCCGGAATGGGAGCCGACCTCTACGAATCCTACTGCGGTTCGATTCTGGCTACCGCTGCCCTGGGAGCTGCTGCCTATATCGGCACGGGAGATACCGCCATGCAGTTTAAAGCCGTCATCGCCCCGATGCTGATTGCAGCCGTAGGTATTATCTTGTCCATCATCGGCATTTTTGCCGTGCGCACCAAAGAAAATGCAGGCATGAGAGAATTGCTCAAGGCTTTGTCTACAGGCACCAACCTCAGTGCGGGATTGATTGTCATCGCCACCTTTAGCATTCTTTGGGTACTGCAAATTGATAACTGGCTGTATATTTCACTGGCTGTAGTCATCGGACTGATTGTAGGCATCGTCATCGGACAATCTACTGAATTCTACACTTCCCAATCCTACAAGCCCACTCAAAAACTGGCGGAAAGCGGAAAAACAGGTCCGGCTACCGTCATCATTTCGGGCATCGGATTAGGAATGGTATCCACTACGATTCCGGTCATTGCAGTTGTAGCCGGCATCATCCTGTCTTACTGGCTGGCCTCTGGTTTCGATTTCACCAACATCAGCATGGGACTTTATGGCATCGGTATCGCTGCCGTGGGTATGCTGTCCACTTTGGGCATCACATTAGCCACGGATGCCTACGGACCGATTGCCGACAATGCCGGCGGTAATGCGGAAATGAGTGGTTTGGGAGCAGAAGTCCGCAAACGCACAGATGCACTGGATTCACTGGGCAATACCACAGCCGCTACGGGTAAAGGTTTCGCCATCGGTTCTGCCGCCCTGACCGGACTGGCACTACTGGCTTCTTACATTGAAGAAATACGCATCGGACTGGAACGTATCGGTACCACCGTACTGGAACTTCCCAACGGACTGGAAGTAATGATTCAGGAAGCCGGATTCACGGACTTCATGATGTTCTACGATGTCACGCTTATGAATCCCAAGGTACTTTCGGGAATGTTTATCGGTAGCATGATGGCCTTTCTGTTCTGCGGACTGACCATGAATGCTGTAGGAAGAGCAGCTGCCCACATGGTAGAGGAAGTACGCCGGCAGTTCCGTGAAATCAAAGGTATTTTGGAAGGAAAGACTGAACCTGACTACGCACGCTGTGTACAGATTTCCACCCTTGGCGCACAGAAAGAAATGGTATTCCCGTCGCTGTTGGCCATCATCGCCCCCATTGTGACAGGTCTGCTGTTTGGTGTGCCAGGCGTCATCGGTCTGCTGATAGGTGGACTTTCTTCAGGCTTCATTCTAGCAATTTTCATGGCCAATTCCGGAGGTGCCTGGGACAATGCCAAGAAATACGTGGAAGAAGGAAACTTTGGCGGGAAAGGCAGTGAAGTACACCGGGCCACAGTAGTAGGCGATACAGTAGGTGACCCGTTTAAAGATACCTCCGGTCCCAGCCTGAACATCCTGATTAAACTGATGAGCATGGTAGCCATCGTCATGGCAGGCCTGACCGTTTCATGGAGCTTATTCTGATAAACTAAAATAAAAGCCAAATGCCCCGAATCCGTAAGCTAATCAAGCCGTCAGATTCGGGGCATTTTCATGTCTTCACAAGAAGTATGATTTATTCAATACCTAAATATTGCTTCCAGTATTTCTCACCTAAATCAAGAAATACTAAGCGATTTATCACAATAGGTCTATCATAAGGAATATATCCCTCCTTATAACAAGTATAGGTGGCACCTTCAGGATATTTTTCATAACTAATCTGATACTTGAAACATCCTACTCCTTTAAAAAATTCATAAGTATCCCGGTCATTATTATCCGCTACATAAATATGAGACACATCACCGTTTTCATCAAACTCCGCTCCCCACATGGTTATTACATGTCCCTCTCTTATCGGTCCCACAGAAAGTCCTATCGCCTTCTTGGTACTCAATGCATCTTTTATCACTTCATTGAAACGCTCCTTACTAAGACCTCCTACATTGGTTCCCAAACGTACACCTTCCGGAAAAACATCCTTGAAATATCCTGCTGGATTTAAAGGCTTATTATGAGGATACGAAGGAGCTATTCCATGTATGAACCAGTTAGCACCTTCATCCCCCTTTCCAGCCTCATTGGGAAATGCATCTAAAAAACACTGAAAAATATTACTTTCCTGTTTTTTACCAGATGGGTATGTATAATCCGGTCCTGTATACTTATCCCCATACATGTCGATATAACGTTTATTCTGGTCAATCCACCATTGCAACATATTTGACGCTGTAGCAGCCCAACACATATACCCATCGGGCACTCCATCGGGATTCGCTGTAGGATTTAATTTATTACAATCATACCAACCATATTCTTTCTTCCAAACCAAAGCGGTAGATGTGAACAATCCGGGATAAAGTAACTTCCAGTCCTTTTCATCGGGAGAGGTAATTCCGTAAACCCATACTTTTTTATTTGCCCACTGCACATCGCCTTCCTTGAGCGACAAACGAATAGTCACTTGCTTACCTGACTCAAAATCAGACAACACGGTTCCATCCGAGGCATTATCAGGAGCCTTAAAAAAAGATTCTTTTCCCTGCGCCACAATTTTCAACAACCCTTCTCCTTCTCGATAAGGAGCAGTCTCCTGTGGATATATAACGGCCTCCCAATTTCCATCCGAGTTTTTCCATGGAGTAATCCACTGATATTCGTCAGTGCTCACAGAGGTTTCACCTGTCAGCAAGTTTACCTTTCCATCGACCTTACTGCGCACAAAGACCTCTACATCTTCCGCATCATTTTGAAGTTGTATTTTCAAACGGTGTAAAACATGGTTAAACATCAATGCTGATCGATAACTTCCTTCTTCCAATACGGTTTGGGCAAACAATAAATCGGAAGCATCCTTTCCAGTTCCCGACTGTACGGAAGCTACCGAAAATGAAGAAGATTCAGGAGATATTCTTGAAGATTCCGGTAAAACAGGATAATGCGCCGATAAAGTCAAACGTCCTTTTCCAAATTCAGAACGCTTCAGGCGAGGATACCACTCACCATCCGTCAAGGTTAGTTCCCGATAAGAGACGTTTCCTTCACATGCTACATAAAGCCCAATGCAGTCTCCTTCACTGAAACTTCCGGCACCCTCTTGCGACAAATCAGCACGCGAAAGTGTTTTCGTAAAAGTCAACGACAAATACTCATCACTCGATGATGTGATATCATCCTCCGTCGAACAGGAAGAAAATAAAAAGGCCCACACCATCACACACATCCACCACACATTTTTTCGTAAATTCAATGTTTCAATACCCATAAAGCTTTATTAAAGATTCTATATTGGTTGTATCAAACGTCTGCAAACGTAAAACAATAGCATTTACAAAACAACCTTTATCCACATAAAGTTCTAACATAATCAACAACAATTACAAAAAAATACCAAATGAAACCAAAAGGCTCCTCTCTTTAAAAGCACAAAAAAGGCCGTCTCACCATCCAGATGAAACGGCCCTTCTTATTATGTGTAAGGGTATTACAATTCTTCTTTTGCCAATACATGACAATTATGCGCCTCAAGCACTTTCAGACATTGCGACATGTCATTCGGCTTGATAACCACATGAGCCTGATCGGCTTGTGCAAACGCATACATATACTCAATGAAAATCTGCTCTTCGGCCAAGTATTCCAATACCACAGCCAACGAGCCGGGCACATTGGCACACGAAAGACAAACCACATCAGTTGACATCACGGCAAAATTCTTTTCACGCAATACTTCTACCGCCTTGTCCACATCAGACACAATCAGTCGCAGAATACCAAAATCTGCTGTTTCGGCCATACTAAAAGCGTGCATATTGATACCGTTTGCTCCCAAAGTATGCACTACATCATTGATTCTTCCGGTCTTGTTTTCCAAGAAAACAGATAATTGCTTAATTATCATAGTTCTTTTTACTTTAGTTATACCAATACTCGTTTATCTATCACACGCTTGGACTTCCCTTCGCTGCGGGTAATGCTGTTCGGTTCTACCAATTTCACGTCGGCACTGATGGACAATACACTCTTCAAGCGGTCGGACAGTGTTTTCTTCAGTTTCAGCATGGAACCGATGTCATCACTGAAGAAATCACGACGCACTTCTACCTGTACTTCCAGGGTATCCAGGTTGTTCTTACGGTCTACCACCAGCATATATTGCGGCTCGAACTCTTTCATACCCAGGATAACACTTTCTACCTGCGACGGGAAGACATTGATACCACGGATAATCAGCATGTCATCGCTTCGACCCATAATCGGTGTCATACGCACGCTGGTACGACCGCACGGACACGCATCGGCAATCAGCGAAGTCAGGTCTTTCGTGCGATAACGCAACAACGGCATGCCTTCTTTGGTCAATGTGGTAAATACCAGTTCTCCCTGTGTGCCGTACGGAAGAGTCTCAAGTGTAACCGGATCGATAATTTCCGGATAGAAATGGTCTTCGTTGATGTGAGAGCCATATTGCTCCTGACATTCGTAAGATACACCCGGACCCATAATCTCACTTAACCCATAAATATTGTATCCTTTCAAGCCCAAACGGTTCTGTATTTCCTGACGCATGTTTTCGGTCCAAGGCTCAGCTCCGAACGCACCGATACGCAGTCCTAATTCCTCTTTCCGGATACCCATCTTTTCTACCACCTCTGCCAGATACAAGGCATACGAAGGGGTACAGGCAATCCCCGTGATGTGCAAATCACGAATCAAACGTACATGTTTTTCCGTATTTCCTGTAGAAGCCGGAATTACGGTAGCTCCTAAGTTCTCTACTCCATAATGTGCGCCCAATCCTCCGGTAAACAATCCATAGCCATAGCTTACGGAGAAAGTATCGTCACGGGTCACCCCGTATGCCGACAGACAGCGTGACATCACTTCCGACCAGATGGACAAGTCGCGACGTGTATACCCCACAATCGTCGGATTACCCGTTGTACCGGAAGAAGCATGTACACGCACCACCTCTGAAGGAGGAGCCGCCATCAGTCCGTAAGGATAATTGTCACGTAAATCCTGTTTGGTAGTAAAAGGCAATTTGGTAATATCGTCTATACTCCGTATATCATCTGGAGTCAGGTCCATTTCCTGCATTTTATGACGATAGAAAGGTACATTATGGTATACATACTGCACCAGTTTGCATAAGCGTTTTCCTTGCAGCTCGCGCATCTGTTCACGCGGCATACATTCTTTGTTCGGATTCCAAATCATAAGCTGTGTTTTTCTTTATTTCAGTAGTAGTTTTGTGATTTCTTATTTCAGCGGATGGTCTTCCTGAAACGCTTTCATACGTTCCTCCAGCACCGGATAAAGTTCTTCACGCATGCGCGACGTACAGGCTCTCACTCCTTGCTGTTCACTTCCGGTGGTAGACAAGGAAATACTGCTCACCCCATACATCATCAGTTCACGCAGCAATTCGCCTCCTGTCAGTCCGGGGTATCCCAAGGTAAAGAAGAAACCATCGCCCACCTGCTGAGTGACATCCTTATCATACACAATCGAGAAACCGTGGTCAGTAAAAATCTGCTTCATCCGGCGTGCCCGACGTTCATACTCGCGCACATCTTCTACGAAGTTGATTTCTCCTGAAATGGATTTCTCCAACATCTCGGCCATGGCATACTGAGTAGTAGCCGTACAACCGGAGGTAATCATGTACATGATAGAAGCGATGAAAGTCGGTCCGAATACGCCAGAATCTTCATAACGGGCTGCCAGGGCCGGATACTGCGTATCAAACAATTTATCGGACACGCAGGCTAAAGCTATACGCTGGCCGGCATAGCTGAAAATCTTGGACGCCGACAACATCAGAATATAATTATCGGTATAACGTGCCACCGTAGGTACAAAAGGCGGCTGGTAGGGACGGCCGAACGCATGGCGGAAGTCCATGCAGAAATAAGCCTGGTCTTCCAGCACAATTACATCGTACTTCGTAGCCAGTTCCCCGATAATCTTCAATTCACTTTCTTCCAGACAAATCCATGCCGGATTATTAGGGTTAGAATATACTACAGCGGCAATATCTCCTTTTGACAGGAAACTCTCCAACTTGGCACGCAGCGGTTCGCCACGAAAATCATGAATGTCGAACAACTCCCACCCAATGCCTAAAATGCGCAACTGAGATTTTTGTATCGGGAAACCTGGGTCGATAAACAAGACCTTGTTCTTTCCCGGAATTCGCTGGGTACAAGCGATAAAAGCACCGAAAGAAGCTGCCACAGAACCGGTAGTGGGCAGACATGCCCGTGGAGAAATATCAATATCGATAAAGGCTTTCACGAAACGTGAAGCAGCCTGTTTCAGTTCTGCCACTCCGGCAGCTGCCGGATATTGCGAACCGACTCCTCTATCGAGAGCTTTCTTCTCTGCCTCAATACCTATTTTATTGGCCGGAAGACCAGGAGACCCCTGGTCCATCCGGATAAAAGGAATACCTGTCAGTTCTTCCAAACGGGAAGCTACCAGCAACACATCCCCTATGGTTGCATTGGCCAAGTCGGCCACTTTCATCTCCTTCGCTACAGAATTTACCAGCTCTTCACTAAACACGCGACTCATAGGCTCTCAGAATTTCAACTGTTTGACATATTCATGACCTATATCGAAGGCACGATAGTTCATCTGCACCACTTCTTCGCCTTTTGACGCAAAAATACGGCCTACACTTTCACGTAAGACTTCTGCATCCAGGATTTTCAGGAAAGGAGCTGCAGCCCCTAACAAAATGACATTGGCCGATTTGGGCATGTGGTTTTCCTTTGCCAGATTTTCCACATCCAGCACGACTACATGAGGCTGTGACTTCAATTCCTGCATCAGCTTTTCTTCCTCCGGATAGTTCGGTATGTTTTTGAAAGGAGCAGCCGAAGTAATAATCCATCCGTCTTTTGATAGATACGGCAGGTAGCGCAAAGCTTCCATCGGCTCCAGTGAGATAATCATATCCGCCGTTCCCAAGGCAATCAGGTCGGAAGCAATCGGGGCATCCGACAAGCGAAGGTTAGACTGCACATCCCCTCCACGCTGGCTCATTCCGTGTACTTCTGCCTGTTTCAAGTTCAACCCTAAATGAAGAGCTGCTTCTCCGATAATCGTAGCGATGGACAAGATTCCCTGTCCGCCGACTCCTGAAAGTATAATATCTGTTTTCATTGTTTCTGTGCTTTTTGCTGTTTCAGTTTCCGGTTTAAAGTCTGCATACATTCCCTGCGCGGAATAATGACAGATACACCGTTGTATTCTATTTCCTCACGAATGACACGGGTAATTTCTTCCATGTTCTTAGGAAGCGGCACGACCACCCGCACATGTTCCGGTTCTACTCCCAAGCCCAGACAAATGGCTTCGAACTTATTGGTTCCGGCTGAATCCTGTCCTCCGGTCATGGCAGTAGTCAAGTTATCAGAAATAACCACCGTGATATTGGACTTGTCATTTACGGCATCCAGCAGACCGGTCATTCCAGAGTGAGTAAATGTGGAGTCGCCAATCACTGCAATAGACGGGAACAAGCCTGCATCCGCAGCCCCCTTGGCCATGGTAATGGAAGCTCCCATATCCACGCAACTGCTCAACGTACGGAACGGAGGAAGTGCGCCCAGTGTATAGCAACCGATGTCACCGAAAATCTTGGCATCCGGATATTCGGCAGCTACTTTATTCAGTGCATCGTATACATCACGATGTCCGCACCCCTTACACAAGGCAGGAGGACGAGGAACTACATTTTGAGCAGCAGCATAAAACTGTTCGCAAGAAAGTCCCAAAGCCTGACGCACATTATCCGGCGTCAATTCTCCCGTACGGGGCAATTCACCACTTAAACGACCTTTTACTATGTATTTAGAAGGAAGAATACCTTTCAGCTGTTCTTCAACAAAAGGCTGTCCGTCTTCCACTACCAGAATCTCTTTACAAGAATCGGCCAGACGAGTCAAAGCTTCCACCGGTAAAGGATACTGTGAAATCTTCAGCAAAGGATACGGACATCCATCCGGATAGGTTTCCATCACGTAGTTGTAGCCAATTCCACAAGCCACGATTCCGTTCTCAGCTATACCTTCCTGACCTGCCAACCGATTAAATGCAGACCGTTCAGCCTCATCACGTAACTTTTCCTGAGTAGCGATGGCTTCCACATACCGGCGGCGGGCATTACCGGGCAAGAGTACCCAATCAGAAGGAACCGACGGACGCCCCGTGCAAGTCACTTCCTTTCCTAATTCCTGCACTTCGACTGCCGCACGAGAGTGTGCCATGCGGGTAGTAATGCGCATCAGTACCGGCGTACGCATTTGTTCCGAAAGATCGTATGCATACGACATCATGTCGTAAGCTTCCTGCTGAGAAGACGGTTCCAGAATCGGAATCAGGGCAAACTTGCCGTAAAAACGGGAATCCTGCTCATTCTGAGAAGAGTGCATGGACGGGTCATCAGCAGCCAGTACCACTACCCCTCCGTTCACGCCTGTAATGGCAGAATTGACAAACGCATCAGCACAGACGTTCATTCCCACGTGTTTCATGCAGACCAAGGCACGTTTCCCTACATAAGAAACACCCAAGGCAGCTTCCATAGCTGTTTTTTCATTGGTACACCAGCTACTGTGCAAACCACGTTCTTTTGCTATCGGAGAGTTTTGAATATATTCCGTAATTTCAGTAGAGGGAGTTCCCGGATAAGCATACACTCCCGAAATCCCCGCGTGAATGGCTCCCAGCGCAATGGCCTGGTCGCCCAACAATAAGCGTTTATTTTTCATATAATATAGAAATTAATTCAGTGTAAAAGAGTCGGCATCGTTCAATACCGGAAATTTTTTCCGGAACGACTGCAGTTCCTCCATATCAATCACAACTTCTGCAAAGCCTTCTTCCCCATCCGCACAAGCAGAAAGTGTTCTACCATACGGGTCTATTCCTGCTGTTCCTCCGCTATATTCGCAATAAGGATCGGTTTACCCCGAGTACATAGCACTGGTTCTCGATGGCACGGGCACGCAACAAAGCTTTCCAGGCTTCTACTCTGGGCGAAGGCCAGCTGGCTACATAAATCGCCGCATCATAATCACCCCGGTTACGTGACCATACCGGGAAACGCAGGTCATAGCAGACCTCCAGCAGGAAACGCACGCCACGGAAGTTCACAACCACCCGTTCCTGTCCGGCCGTATAGTGTTTGTCTTCCCCTCCATACGTAAACAGATGCTTTTTATTGTACCACTGCACGTTTCCGTCTGGATGCACAAAGTAGAAGCGGTTATAGAATTTTCCATTTTCCTCGACTGAAATACTTCCGGCAATGGCACAATTACGTTCGGCAGCTTTTTGCTTCATCCACTGAAGGGTAGCACTATCAGATGATTCGGCAATACCTTCCGGCGAAGTACAAAATCCGGTGGAAAACATTTCCGGAAGAACAAACAAGTCTGTATCTTGTGCGTGGGCACTGATGAGTTTATCCATGTAAGCCACATTGGTTGCAGGATCGGCCCAACAAATATCTGTCTGTAGTAAAATAACTTTCATGCTTTTCATTCATTAGAAACGCCCAAAGGTAACAAATTAATCATAGAAACCAAAAATTAGCATCAAAATACTTTAAAGGCATACGTATTTGTATATTTTTGCAAACGCTTATACAAAAATACCTCGACACGTTGCTGTCAAGGTCTCGACTCGAACGTGACGAGACATCCGCACGAACGTGTCAAGACCTCGTCACGTACGTGTCGAGGTAAAAACGTCAAGAACATGATGATAAAACCCCAGCCTGCTGTCTGTTTTTCATGAAATAGTCGTGGCTTTTTATCCTAAAAGAACCTTATAAATAGGGATTATTTGCAAAATGTTTTTTATTTTTGTGCCCAGAATGAGTTAATATACTAACAAATGAACGTATTAGAATTAAGCGAACAGGAAATAATCAGACGCAACAGCCTGAATGAGTTGAGAGCAATGGGGATTGAACCATACCCTGCTGCCGAGTATGTAACCAACGCTTTTTCGACTGACATAAAAGCCGAATTCAAAGATGATGCTGAACCTCGCAAAGTATCCGTTGCAGGACGTATCATGTCTCGTCGTGTAATGGGAAAAGCGTCTTTCATTGAATTACAGGATTCTAAAGGCCGTATACAAGTATATATAACCCGCGATGATATCTGTCCGGATGAAAACAAAGATTTATATAATGTAGTTTTCAAACGTTTGCTGGATTTAGGTGATTTTGTAGGAATCGAAGGTTTTGTATTCCGCACCCAGATGGGCGAAATCTCTATCCATGCACAAAAACTGACAGTATTGTCGAAATCAATTCGTCCGCTCCCGATTGTAAAATACAAAGACGGAGTAGCTTACGATAAGTTTGAAGACCCTGAACTCCGTTACCGTCAGCGCTATGTAGACCTGGTAGTAAACGACGGAGTTAAAGAAATCTTCCTGAAACGGAACAAGGTCTACAACTCTATGAGAGAGTATTTCAACTCTAAAGGATATATCGAAGTAGAAACTCCGATTCTTCAGTCTATTGCCGGAGGTGCTGCGGCACGTCCATTTATCACTCACCACAACGCATTGGATATTCCATTGTACATGCGTATTGCCAGTGAGTTGTACCTGAAGAGACTGATTGTGGGTGGTTTCGAAGGTGTGTATGAAATCGGTAAGAACTTCCGTAACGAAGGTATGGACCGCACACACAATCCGGAATTTACCTGTATGGAAATCTACGTAGCTTACAAGGATTACAACTGGATGATGAAGTTTACAGAAAACATGATTGAAAAAATCTGTCTGGATGTAAACGGTACTACAGAAGTACAGGTAGGCGACAACGTAATCAACTTCAAAGCTCCGTTCAAACGTGTAACCATGCTGGATTCTATCAAGGAATTCACGGGCTATGACCTGACTGGTATGAACGAAGAGCAGATTCGTGAAGTTTGCAAGAAACTTAACATGGAAATTGATGACACCATGGGTAAGGGCAAGCTGATTGACGAAATCTTCGGCGAATTCTGCGAAGGCAACTACATTCAGCCGACTTTCATCACTGACTATCCTATCGAAATGTCTCCGCTGACAAAAAAACACCGCAGCAATCCGGATCTGACAGAACGTTTTGAGCTGATGGTGAACGGTAAAGAACTGTGTAACGCTTACTCTGAATTGAATGACCCGATTGACCAGCTGGAACGCTTCGAAGAGCAGATGAGACTGAGCGAAAAAGGAGACGATGAAGCGATGATTATCGACAAGGACTTCGTTCGCGCATTGGAATACGGTATGCCTCCTACTTCAGGTATGGGTATCGGTATGGACCGTCTGGTAATGCTGATGACTGGCCAAAGCACTATTCAGGAAGTGTTATTCTTCCCGCAGATGCGTCCGGAAAAAGTAATCCCGAAAGATGCACCTGCTAAATTCATGGAATTAGGAATCGCAGAAGAGTGGGTTCCGGTAATTCAGAAAGCCGGATATAATCTTGTGACTGATATGAAGGAAGTGAATCCGCAGAAACTTCATCAGGACATTTGTGGCATCAACAAGAAATACAAACTGGAACTTGCCAACCCCACAGTAGACGAAGTTGCTGGCTGGATAGAAAAGATTAAATAAATGAATGAAAGTGTATGAAGGACAAAGCACATGTCTTGTCCTTCATATCTGTTTTTCATTAAATATAAGAGTATGAAATTACCCGGGAAAATAGCGATTATGGGGGGAGGCAGCTGGGCTACTGCTATAGCTAAAATCATTTTAACCCAGGCTGAATCCATAAACTGGTACATGCGCCGTGACGACCGAATTGAAGAATTCAAGCGTCTGGGTCACAATCCAGCCTATCTGACAAGTGTGCGTTTCGACATGAAATGCATCAACTTTTCATCAGACATCAACAAGGTAGTGAGAGAGTCAGACACACTGATTTTTGTCACCCCCTCACCGTATCTGAAAAGTCACCTCAAAAAGCTAAAAACCAAACTGAAGGATAAATTCATCGTTACTGCTATCAAGGGTATCGTACCCGACGAAAACCTTATCGTATCCGATTATTTCCACAAGATTTATGACGTCCCAGAAAACAACATAGCCGTACTGGCAGGCCCCTGTCATGCGGAAGAAGTGGCATTGGAACGACTTTCTTACCTCACCGTAGGATGCAAAGACATTGAAAAAGCCAAGATGTTCGCACGGCAACTGGCCGGTCACTACATCAAGACTTCGGTCAATACGGACGTAGCCGGCATTGAATATGCTTCCGTGCTGAAGAATGTATATGCCATTGCAGCCGGAATCTGCAGCGGTCTGAAATATGGAGACAACTTCCAGGCCGTACTGGTATCCAATGCCCTACAGGAAATGAACCGGTTCTTAGACACCGTACATCCCGTAAACCGTTGTACAAACGATTCGGCCTACCTGGGCGACCTTCTCGTGACTTCTTATTCCAATTTCAGCCGTAACCGCGTGTTCGGTACCATGATTGGTAAGGGATATTCCGTAAAAAGCGCACAGATTGAAATGGAAATGATTGCCGAAGGATATTATGGCACCAAATGTATCAAGGAGCTGAACAAGCACCTGCATGTCAATATGCCCATTGTGGATGCCGTCTATAATATTCTTTACGAACGTATATCACCAATGATAGAAATCAAATTATTAACTGACTCATTTAGATAAAATCAGAAAACAGTTATGGAAAACATTAAACTGAACATTGAAAAGACTTTAGATTTTATATCTAAGGAAAAATTGGCTTCTTATGAACCAAAGGTAAAAGCTTGTATGGAAACGCTGGAAAAAGGCACAGGCTTAGGAAACGACTTCTTGGGTTGGTTGCATTTACCTTCTTCCATCACAAAGGAACACTTGAATGACCTGAAAGCTACTGCACAGACACTTCGCGAAAACTGCGACGTAGTAATCGTAGCTGGTATCGGAGGAAGTTATTTGGGCGCACGTGCGGTCATTGAAGCGATGTCAAACAGCTTTGCTTGGTTGCAGGAGAAAAAAGCCGGACAGCCTACAATTATTTTTGCCGGACACAACATCAGCGAAGACTACTTGTTCGAACTGACTGAATTCCTGAAAGACAAAAAATTTGGTGTAATCAACATATCTAAATCTGGAACAACTACAGAAACTGCTCTTGCTTTCCGTTTGCTGAAAAAGCAGTGCGAAGACCAAAGAGGTAAAGAAATGGCTCGCAAGGTTATCGTAGCTGTTACAGATGCAAAGAAAGGTGCAGCCCGTACAACAGCCGACAAGGAAGGTTACAAATCATTTATCATTCCTGACAATGTAGGCGGACGTTTCTCTGTATTGACTCCGGTAGGCTTGCTTCCTATTGCAGTAGCTGGAATCGACATTGACCAGCTGGTTGCCGGTGCTTGCGAAATGGAAAAAGTTTGTGCCAACGAAAACATGTACGAAAACCCGGCTGCTTTGTATGCTGCTACTCGTAACGAACTGTATCAGAGCGGAAAGAAAATTGAAATCTTAGTAAACTTCCAGCCGAAACTTCACTACTTCATGGAATGGTGGAAACAGCTGTATGGTGAATCCGAAGGTAAAGACCTGAAAGGTATCTATCCGAGCTCTGTAGACTTCTCTACTGACCTGCACTCTATGGGACAGTGGATTCAGCAGGGTGAACGCAGCATCTTCGAAACAGTAGTTTCTGTAGAAACTCCAAGCCATGAACTTCACTTCCCGAGCGATGAAGAAAATCTGGATGGTCTGAACTTCCTGGCAGGCAAACGCATCGATGAAGTAAACAAGATGGCCGAACTCGGTACACAGCTTGCACACGTAGACGGTGGAGTTCCTAACCTGCGTGTAAGCGTTCCTTCACTGAACGAATACTACCTGGGACAGCTTATCTATTTCTTCGAAAAGGCTTGCGGAATCAGCGGATACCTGCTCGAAGTAAATCCGTTCAACCAACCGGGTGTAGAAGCTTACAAGAAAAACATGTTTGCTCTTCTGAACAAGCCGGGATACGAAAAAGAATCTGAAGCAATCCAGGCTCGTCTGAAAAAATAAATAAACGAGAGTTTATCACTCCGTTTTTTGACTGACAGGCACGAATTACATGAAAAGCACTCTTTCTTCTACAAGGAAAGTGCATTCATGTAATGCGTGCCTGAATATTATAAACCATATCATCATGTTCCAACAAGAAATCAACCAATATCTTACCACCCATCATTATACACGCATTAATTTAAAGGCCGTATTGTTCGATATGGACGGAGTATTGTTCGACTCCATGAAGAACCATGCCACCGCCTGGCATGAGGCAATGAAGCAATACGGAATGAGCCTTAGCAAAGAGGAAGCCTACCTCCACGAAGGACGTACCGGTGCGGCAACCATCAACATCGTCAGTCAAAGAGAAAGAGGCTATGAGGCCGATGAAGAAGAAATCAAACGAATCTATCAGACAAAGAGTGATATATTCAATCAGTTGCCCAAAGCCGACCCTATGCCCGGTGCTTTCGAGGTGCTGAAGAAAATAAAAGAAGCCGGACTGACTCCAATGGTGGTTACCGGTTCCGGACAACTTTCCTTATTAGACAAACTGAACCATTATTTCCCAGGCATTTTCCAGCGGGAACTGATGGTGACTGCTTTCGATGTAAAATACGGAAAACCCAATCCAGAACCTTACCTGATGGCTTTGCAGAAAGCCGGCATACAAGCCAACGAAGCAGTAGTCATTGAGAATGCGCCGTTAGGGGTCAGAGCGGGAGTAGCTGCCGGAATCTTCACCATCGCATTGAACACCGGTCCGCTTCCAGACAACATACTTCTGCAAGAAGGTGCCAGCATCTTGTTTCCGTCCATGTCTGCGTTTAATGAGAATTGGGAAACTTGCCGCCAAAGTTTACAAGAAGTATCTCTATAAAAAAATCCACGGAAAACTAAAACTAACATTTCAGTTTCCCGTGGATTTTTTATGCCAAATAATTACTTATTCCAAAGCAAACAGCTTGCTTCTTGACAGTAGAGAAGAGCCTATAACATTTGCCTTTTCTTTCAGTTCAGACAACACAATATCTGAGTCTTTATACATCAAGTTCAACGTATACTTACGAACTGCAGAAATAACCGGTGGCAACAAATACTCTCCCACCTTCGAGAATTCTCCTCCGATAATCACCTGTTCCGGATTGAATACATTAATCAGGTCACCAATATGGCGTCCCAGCTTTGCACCGATTTCTTCCACCAATTCAATCGCCAGCACATCTTCACGACGAACAGCAGAAATAATATCAGCCAATGTAATCTCATCGATTGTCTTTTCTTTCAACAATACAGAGTTCTCTCCCTGACGCAGACGCGCAATAAACTTACGATACAAAGCAGAGCAAGACACTTCCGTTTCAATACATCCTTTTTTACCGCAATAACAAATCTGCTGATTGTCATATCCGTAATTATGACCAAATTCTCCGGCAAAGCCAGACATACCAGAATACAACTTACCATCTATAATGATAGCAAGCCCCAGCCCCCAGTTTACATTCACATAAATCAGGTTTTTCGGACATTTTTCTGAACGCATGATGTATTCTCCGTAAGCCATTGCACGGCTATCGTTATCAATACATACATTAATACCCATTCTTTCTGTGAACATCTCAGCCAAAGGTTTGTCACCATAAGTCAGATGCGTGTAGCTGCAACCTGTTTCCGGATTTACTCTTCCGGTCATACCAATACAGATATTCAAAATCTTTGATTTATCACACGGAAGCTCATCGATAAACGTTTCTATCTCCTGACAGATACGCTCCAAACATTCCGGCGTATTTTCCAGCTTAAATGGTATTTCCATTTTGGTCTGAAGTACTTCTCCCTTAAAGTTGATAGCCCCCAAACTTAATGACTGTACAGCCAGAGCGACTCCTATAAAATAGGCAGAATCCGCATTCAAGCCATACAAACTTGGATGGCGTCCTCCACTGGTTTCCAGTTTTCCACAATCGTTCACATATCCTTCCTTGCACATTTCATCTACAAATTTTGTCACGGTAGGAACACTTAGTCCCATCGACTTGGACAAATCTGTAATTGTAGTGCTACCCGCATAAATCAAGTGCGTAATGATACGTTGCTTCACCAATGCACTTTTAACGCCTTTCTGTATATTCGTCAATAGAGTCTGACCCATATTTGTTATTTTTTATAGAAACATTTACAAATGTAGAATTTTTCTTTAAAAACTCATACATAAAAAATCTATTTTTTTATTTGCCTTTCTGAATAAGCTTTGATATATTTGCATAGAGTAAGAATTTCTTATCAATTAAGGAACAAGTTAATTTAATTTCAATATTCAAAATTCTAACCACCATGAGATTAATCATTGAACCCGATTACAGTTCTCTGTCCAACTGGGCAGCAAACTATGTTGCAAAAAAAATCAACGCAGCTAATCCAACCAAAGAAAAACCGTTTGTATTAGGACTTCCCACAGGTTCATCTCCTCTGGGTATGTATAAAGCCCTGATTGAATTAAACAAAAAGGGAGTGGTATCATTCAAGAATGTAGTGACTTTCAATATGGACGAATACGTAGGTTTGCCGGAATCTCATCCTGAAAGCTACCATTCATTTATGTTTAACAATTTCTTCAATCATATTGACATCTGCAAGGAAAACATTCACATCCTGAACGGTAATGCAGCCGATCTGGAAGCTGAATGCGCCAACTATGAAAAAGAAATTGAAAAGTTCGGCGGCATCGACCTGTTCTTAGGAGGTATCGGTCCTGACGGTCATATTGCTTTCAACGAACCGGGATCTTCACTGACTTCACGCACACGTGTGAAAACACTGACTACAGATACCATCATCGCTAACTCACGTTTCTTTGACAATGACGTAAATAAAGTGCCTAAGACTGCCTTGACTGTAGGAGTCGGAACTGTACTTTCTGCAAAAGAAGTGCTGATTATCTGTAACGGTCATAACAAAGCACGTGCTCTACAGCACGCAGTAGAAGGCGGCATCACACAGATGTGGACCATCAGCGCATTGCAGATGCACCAGCACGGTATCATCGTATGTGACGAAGCTGCTACCGATGAATTGAAAGTCGGCACCTACAAATACTTCAAGGATATTGAAAAGAACAACCTTTAATTCATTGAATCATGAGAACCAATCTTAGCTCTCAAATTTCACTGAACCGCGTTTCCCCACGCTACTATCGTCCGGGAAACGCCGTAGAACGTTCTGTCCTTACACGATTGGAAAAAATCCCTACCAATATCTTTGAAACAATTGAAGAAGGTGTAGAACAAATTGCCAATGAAATCGTAGCAAAAATACAGGACAGACAACGTGAAGGAAAATTCTGTACAATCGCTATAGGGACAGGAGCTTCCCTCCGTCCACTGTTCACAGAACTCATCCGTAAACATAAAGACGAAGGTGTAAGCTTCCGTAATGTAGTCTTCTTCAACCTCTATGAATATTATCCGTTGGTTGAAGGTGCAGGAAGTAGCTTCAACCATTTAAACAAACTTTTCCTTTCACAGATAGACATTGACCACCAAAACATCTTTACGATGGATGGTAGCATTCCTCAGGAAGCTATCATTGAACACTGCCGCTTGTACGAACAGCGCATACAGACTTTTGGAGGTCTTGATATGGTCATTATGGGTATCGGTCGTGAAGGAAACATCGGTATGAATGAGCCGGGCTCACATGCCAGCTCTACCACCCGTCTGATTTTGGTTGATGCCACTTCCCGTTCTGAAGCCGCACGTAATATCGGTGTAGACAATCTTCCTCCCTGCTCCATCACCATGGGTATCAACACCATTATGGGAGCAAGAAAGATTTACATGCTGGCTTGGGGAGAAGACAAAGCAGACATCATCCGAAGCGCGGTAGAAGATAAAGTAAGTGACACATTACCGGCGTCTTACCTGCAACTTCATACAAATACTACCGTTTGTGTAGACCTGGCAGGAGCAGCCCATCTGACCCGTATCCAGCGTCCATGGCTAGTAACCAGCTGTGAATGGAACGACAAACTGGTGAGAAGTGCTATCGTATGGTTATGTACTACTTTGAACAAACCTATCCTGAAACTGACCAACAAGGATTACAACGAAAATGGCTTAAGTGAACTGCTGGCTCTTTACGGTTCTGCTTACAATGCCAACATCAAGGTATTCAATGACCTTCAGCACACCATTACCGGATGGCCGGGCGGAAAACCGAATGCTGACGATACATACCGTCCGGAACGTGCCAAACCGTTCCCGAAACGTGTAGTCGTATTCTCTCCGCATCCGGATGACGATGTAATCTCCATGGGAGGTACACTGCGTCGCCTTGTACAACAGGGACATGAAGTACACGTAGCTTACGAAACTTCCGGAAACATTGCCGTAGGCGATGAAGAAGTAGTACGCTTCATGCATTTCATCAATGGCTTTAACCAGCTGTTCGAAAACAGTGAAGATAAAGTAATCTGCGACAAATACGCTGAAATCAAGCAGTTCTTCTCTACTAAGAAAGAAGGCGACATGGATACACGCGATATTCTGACCATCAAAGGTCTGATTCGCCGTGGTGAAGCTCGTACCGCTTGTACGTTCAACCATATTCCGCTCAGCCGTTGCCACTTCCTTGATCTTCCGTTCTATGAGACCGGAAAGATTGAAAAGAATCCTATCAGCGAAGCCGATGTAGAAATCGTACTGAACCTGCTCCGCGAAGTAAAACCTCATCAGATTTACGTAGCTGGTGATTTGGCCGACCCGCACGGTACTCACCGCGTATGTACGGACGCTGTCTTTGCCGCTATTGATGAGGAAAAGAATGCCGGTGCAGAATGGCTGAACGACTGCCGCATCTGGATGTATCGTGGCGCATGGGCAGAATGGGAAATCGAAAACATTGAAATGGCCGTACCGTTGAGTCCGGAAGAACTTCGTGCAAAACGTAACTCTATTCTGAAACACCAGTCTCAGATGGAAAGCGCACCGTTCCTGGGCAATGACGAACGTCTGTTCTGGCAAAGAAGTGAAGACCGCAACCGTGGAACCGCTTCACTTTACGACCAGCTAGGTCTGGCTTGCTATGAAGCTATGGAAGCATTTGTAGAATATAAACCTATCTAAGTGCATATTACATTTTAAGCAAAAAGACACAGAAACGTAGAAGTCCATCCTCAGAGAAGAACTTCTCGTTTCCGTGTCTTTTTTATTTCTGTTTTTACCAAATCTTTTTTACCTACATGAAAAAACTACTTATACCCGCATTTGCATTTTGGCTCAGTTGCCTCTTCCCGTCGTGCACCTCGACTTCTCCCAACCATTTTCTAAAAGAAGCCGATTACCGCAATAAGGTGGAAGCTGATTTCGGACAGAAAAAAGAGATTCTCAATCGGGGAAATCTTTTTGACATTTTCAATGAAGACATGTCACTGGAGGAACGGGAAGCCATGATGTTCCTGTATGCCTACATGACTCCAGGCGATATTTCCGACTATTCCGGAGAGTTTTACCTGAAAAATGTACGCCTGGCACTTCAGAACCGCAAAGAGACTTCATGGGGAGCCGGAATTCCTGACATGATATTCCGCCACTTTGTACTCCCAGTCAGAGTGAACAACGAAAACCTGGACAATGCACGCGAAGTATTCCGCCAGGAACTGATGCCGCGTGTGGAAAAACTGTCCATGTACGATGCCGTGCTGGAAGTAAACCACTGGTGTCATGAAAAAGTAATCTATACCCCGACCGACATCCGTACCAGTGCCCCGATGGCTACTGTCAAGACGGCTTACGGACGCTGCGGTGAAGAATCTACCTTCCTGGTAGCCGCTCTCCGTGCCGTAGGTATCCCTGCCCGTCAGGTGTACACCCCGCGCTGGGCACATACTGACGACAACCATGCCTGGGTAGAAGCCTGGGTAGACGGAAAATGGTACTTCCTCGGTGCCTGCGAACCGGAACCGGTACTGAACTTAGGATGGTTCAACGCTCCGGCCAGCAGAGGTATGCTGATGCACACCAAAGTATTCGGTGCATACGACGGACCGGAAGAAGTGATGAAAACCACCGCCAACTATACGGAAATTAATATCATTGATAACTACGGACAGAGTGCCCCCGTCACTGTTACAGTGGTAGATGCTCAGGGTAAAGCCGTAGAAGGCGCTCACGTAGAGTTCAAAATTTACAATTACGCTGAATTCTTCACCGTAGCCAACAAAACGACCGACACGCAAGGAAAGGCTTCGCTCTCCGCCGGATTGGGTGACATGGTAGTGTACGCTTCAGCCAATGACCATTTCGGCTTGCAGAAAGTTTCTTTCGGAAAAGATAAAGAAGTCACATTGACGCTTTCCCACCGTCCGGGAGATGTATTTACCGATACCTTGCACATCGTACCGCCGGCTGAAAAGGCCAACTTCCCGGAAGTGACTGATGCACAGCGTAAGGAAAACAATCGGCGTATGGCTCAGGAAGACTCTATCCGCAATGCCTACGTAGCCAGCTTCCCGACTGAAGAAAAGGCCAAGGCTTTTGCAGAAGGACTGAAACTGGATGTGAACCAGACAAGCACATACATTCTGAAATCCAGAGGAAACCATGCGGACATCATGCAGTTCCTGTCGAATGCAGCAGAAAAGGGACAGGGTGCCCGTGCATTGGAATTGCTCAGCACACTGGCTGATAAAGACCTGCGCGATACACCTTGCAGCATCCTGGAAGACCATTTGTATGCTACCGATGCGAAAGCTGACGTGAAAGAAGTGCTTGCACCGCGCATTGCCACTGAAATGCTGACTCCTTACCGCACTTACCTGCAGAAAGCCTTGTCTGCCGAACTAGCCGCACAAATCAAAGCTGACCCGCAAGTACTCGTGAAATGGTGTAAGGACAGCTTGTCTATCCGCAACGACCTGAGTACGATATTCACTATTACTTCACCCGAAGGTGTATGGCGCAGCCGTGTAACCGACTCACAGTCAAGAGATATCTTCTTCGTAGCTGCTGCCCGTAGCTTAGGTATCCCCGCCTGGAAGGATGAAGTAAACGGCAACATCTGCTACCGTCTCAACGGAAAACCGGTATTGGTGGACTTTGAAAGTTCGGAAGGTGGAAGTCTGTCGGAAGGTGTATTGAAAGCTACTTACCAAGCTATTCCTCGACTGGACAATCCGAAATACTACACACACTTCACCCTGTCGAAATATGACAACGGCACATTCCAGTTGCAAAACCATCCGGAAGATGCCAGCTGGGCTTCTCTGCTGAAAAACGGAAGCAGCATGTCGACCGGTTATTATATGATGGTAACGGGTAGCCGTATGGCCAACGGAGGTGTATTGAGCCAGGTTTCATTCTTCACTGTCGACAAAGGAAAGACCACAGTGACTCCTCTCTGCATGCGCAACAATACGGAAGAAGTACGTGTTATCGGCAGCTTCAATTCCGAAGCACTCTACACCCGTCCAGGCACAGACGAACAAGTATCTGTACTCAACACCACAGGAAGAGGATATTACATTGTCGGCGTATTGGGCGTAGGTCAGGAACCGACCAACCATGCCCTGAAAGACATCGAAGTAAAGAAAGCAGAATTTGAGAAATGGGGACGTACGATCGTACTGCTCTTCACTGACGAAGCAGCCTACAAGAAATTCGACCGCAAGGAATTCCCCAATCTTCCGTCGAACGTAGTATTTGGTATAGACAAGGACGGAAGCATTCTGAAAATGATTGCTGAAAATATGAAACTGGGCAGCAAACCCACCCTGCCGGTGATTATCCTGGGCGATACGTTCAACCGTGTAGTCTTCGAATCACACGGATACACCATCGGCATGGGCGAGCAACTGCTCCATGTTATCCACGGACTGTAAGCGCCTCAATGGTGCGACGCACCTTTTCGGGAGTCGTGACCGGATGAGCATATTCATCCATATCCGTACCTCCCATCGACAAAGCCGGATTGCGAAGAAGCATCCGGCTTTCTTTTTGTTCGCGCGCCGAAAAATGGAACTCACCGGCTCCCGTCACACGAGCCAGTTCCGCAATGTTATGTTCGTTCACTCCGCAACCCGGCATGATGATAATGCGGTCGCCCGCCTGCTTTACCAGTTCAGCCAACAGAGGTGCCCCTTCCATGGCCGTAGGCATCTGACCGGAAGTCAGCACACGGTTCACGCCCATGCCTATCAGTTCTTCAAGTGCCTCACGGGGTGACTTGACATAATCAAATGCACGGTGGAAAGTCACTGAAAGCCCTTTGGAAGCTTCCATCAGACGCTGCATGGCCGGCTTGTCCAGCTCGCCTTCCGGTGTAAGACAACCGAACACCACTCCATCGGCTCCCGCCTGACGGGCAGCCCGAATATCTTCTTCCATAATCTCCAGTTCAGAAGGTGTGTACAGAAAATCTCCTCCACGCGGACGGATAATGACATGCAGACGGATGTCAATCAACTTACGGGCCACCTTAATCTCACCCAACGACGGGGTGGTTCCACCTTCCGGCATACCGGCACACAATTCTACCCGATGAGCGCCCCCCAGCTGGGCAGCCACGCAACTCTCTGCAGAGTTGGCACAAATTTCAAACATGTAGTTTTTCATCTCTCAGTCAACTTTTAACAGTGATTTTTTTCACCCTCAGAAAAGGCCTTTGCATCTACCGGAAAACGCTTTGACGTTTTAATCAAAACGCAAGTACGTTTTACTTGAAACACAAGTACGTTTTGTATCAAACGTAAAGGAGTTTCAGCACAAACGCAGAAACGTTTTTCTCCGAAAGTACAGACCTCGTTTTCTGAAGGCAGGTAAGTATAAACAAAAAAGCTTATTAAACCGTTCTTTTTCAGTCTAATAAGCTTTATGTACGCCCGTGGGGAGTCGAACCCCAATCGAAGGAACCGGAATCCTTTATTCTATCCATTGAACTACGGGCGCAAATATCAATAAGCACACTTTCCAACGTCCTTTTTGAAAAAGGATATTTCGAAAGCGTGACAAAAATACAATTATTCAGTCTTTTCTCCTAATTTTTTCCTGAAAAAATAGAGAACGAAAACTAAAATAGTTGTACCCTTACACGCCTATACAATCACACGCATCAGAACTGAAAGTAGATAAACGGCTGAATATCGCTGCTTTTCACCTGAATAACCAGATAAATCAATGCAATCATTATCAGTGCCTGGGCTACGAGAGGCATACGCACCATGCCCCGGCTGCATGCATTCTGCCAGCTGTCGGGACAGAAATGAAGCAAGAAGCCTACTCCCATCAGTGCAAATACCTTCCAATAGCCCGTCAGGAGCTGCTCCAGCAATTCCGGATGGAAGGCTGTAAATATCTGGCGAATCATAGTCACCGAAGCTTCGAACGTGGAATTCCGGAAGAATATCCAGCAGAAACACACAAAATGGAAAGTCAGCACCACGGCAAAGAATTTGCGTACTCCCCGGCTGCGGTATTGCTTGGGCCGGCCCAACAGGTTGCGGAAGAACTTATGCAAGGCCAGTGCCACTCCATGCAATCCGCCCCACACCACAAAGTTCCACGAAGCACCGTGCCACAAACCACCTAACAGCATGGTCAGTATCAGGTTGATGTAGGTACGGACTTTTCCTTTCCGGTTACCCCCCAGGGAGATATAAAGATAGTCTCGCAACCAGGATGACAGGGAAATGTGCCATCGGTGCCAGAAGTCGGTCACACTGTCCGACTTATAAGGGGAGTCGAAGTTGAGCGGGAAACGGAATCCCAGCAACAAAGCAATACCGATAGCCATGTCACTATAGCCCGAAAAGTCACAGTATATCTGCAAGGCATATCCGTAGACACCAAACAGGTTTTCCAGTCCGGAATACAATCCCGGATTATCGAATATACGTTCTACAAAGTTCACACTGATATAATCTGAAATCACCGCTTTCTTGAACAAGCCGCTTACAATGAAGAAAATGCCCTGTCCGAACATTTCAGATGATACAAACAAGGGCTGACGGATTTGCGGGATAAAGTCACGTGCACGCACGATGGGCCCTGCCACCAACTGTGGAAAGAACGACACATAGAACGCGTAATCCAACAAGTTAGTCAACGGTTTCAGGTCACGACGATACACGTCGATGGTATAACTCAGCGACTGGAAGGTAAAGAAGGAAATTCCCACCGGAAGGAATATGTCCAGCGGTTCAAACTGCCCGTGCCACAACGGAGCCAGCATCTCATAAAAGAAGTTGGTATACTTGAAATAACAAAGTAATCCAAGGTTGATGCACAAACTGCATACTACCAGCAGTTTCCGTTTCCAAGGCTGTACGGTCAGCTCCATCCTGCGAGCCAACAAAAAGTCGGACACCGTGACAATGCCTAACAGAAAGAAATAAAACCCGCTGCTCTTATAATAGAAATAATAAGAAAACAAGGTAACAAACAGCAGACGCGCCGTAGTCTTTTTCTGCAAAATCAGGTAAATCAGGCTGAATCCGAGAAAAAGCAGCAAGAAGAAGCCACTGCTGAAAATCATCGGTTGCGACGCATCGTACGTCAGCACATCCTTAAGTCTGTCCCAGTCAATTCCAAGTTCCGTCCAGTTGAGTTTCCACATAATTGTTGTATGATTTGATAATCGCTTCGTGTAATAATAATCCCTGTAAAATATATCCGTCCTGCGTAAAATGAATCTTGTCGCGCTGGAAATAGTTTCCGTTACTCCAGTTCAGACAGGCATAGCGTTCACCTCCTACCACGTGATACATATCCCATATAGCGAGTTCCCGTGAAGCCGCATAATCCAGTTCTGTCTTTACCACTAATTTCGTGCGAGGATTGATCACCCTTGCGCCCCGCCGGCCATTGCGGACATAGGCTCCGGGAGGAGTAGTCAGCAGATATACCGCCTGCGGACATCCTTTCTTCAGTTCTCCCAACAGATTGTCCATCTGCGCCAGATGCTCCGCCGAAGAATAACGGCGACCATGCGCTTCATTGGTGCCGAACGAAAGAATAACCAAGTCCGGATTCAGTTCGATAATCTGACGAATGTTCTCAGGGGTAGCAAAAGAAGCACAAGTCGCTCCGTTTACTCCTACGATGTGATATACAATCCCTGCGGCTCCCGTTTCCTGCGCCAGTCCCGAAGTACGGTAACTCACCTGCATATCGAGTACAGCTTCCCGTCCGAAATCGTCTTCCAGCTGACGCCGTACAATATAAGGATACACATGCCCCCGCACATGAGAATCGCCGATGTGCACGATACGTAACGGACGGTCGAGCACGGAAAGCTTCTGCCAGAAAGGCTCCAGTTCGTGTGTTGGGTCTATAATCGTATTTTCAGTTGTTCCCTTAAATCCGGCAGGCATCGGATTGCTGACTTCCACAAAACGCATCAGCTGCTGCATGGCCTCGCTGTCGGACACATGTCCGGAATGACGGTCAGGACGCGATTTCTCCGGCAAAGCATCCTGCGCTAAAAGCGGCAATGCTCCCAAAAGGAACCCGAAGAGTATCCCCCAAAAACGTATCTCACTCCATTTCATAAGCTTTTCGTTTTTCGTACTGTTCCTTGCCGTACATCAACGTTTCAAACAAAAGTCCGGCAATGTGCTTTCCTCCCCTGAAATTGATGTGAGTATAATCATAATTGGCCATCTGAGGCTTGTGGTTCACCATCTCTACCATACTACCTTCGCCTCCCATGGCTTCGAACATATTCCAGAATGCCACCCCTGTTTCTGCCGCAAGTGCCTGCTGGTAACGAATCAGGCGCTTCACTCCTGGCATAGTACGCAATTCACCGTTTTCATCCTTGTTTTCTCTATCTCCCACACCGACAATCAGGACTGAAGCCTCTGGAAAGGCAGTTTTCAAACGCTCCACTATCGGTTTCATCGCATCCTTGTAATAGGTATAGTTCATTACCTTGTCTGAAGCTACATTCAGCCCGTACTGCAACACAATCAAATCGTATGTACGCAAACGGTTGTACTGGCGAAGTATCGACATCGGAATATTACCCAACTGCTGTCCGCTGCTTCCACGGGTACTGAAATTATCGACTACCACACCTTGACGCGGATCCATCGTCACGGCATAGAACAAAGCCGTAGAATCCAGTTGTTCCACTTTCCAGCGCACAGAGCCGATACGTCCGTTCACAGACACAGCTTGTAATTCATCTTTTCCATCTACAGAGAATGGCTGTGCCTCTCCCCCATTGACGGATGCAGTCAGCCGTAAAGAATCGGAAGTCAGAAAATAACAGGTAGACACTTCGCAGGTATCAAGATGCGACAAGAAGCGTTTCTCACCTTTCAAGCTCACATAAGCTCCCGAAGAAGGAATAAAATAATGATTGGAAATATCCTGACGAGAACGGTCAAAATAGGTGGAATCCGTAATAGAGTGACTGCCCCATCCACCAAACGAATGATGTACCGTAGGGCGGAAACCGGCTATTTTCGTTGTGATGGGCACATATCCGACCCCGCATCCGCCAAAACGTTTCTGCAACATTTCACGTAAGTCACCGGTCAGGATGTCGGCCTCAATAAATGAATCTCCGAAATAGGCAATACGTACCGGGCGGCCTAAAGAAGAAACCTTTCCCAAAGCTTCATAGAAATACTCCATTCCACGCCCTGCAGAATCAGCATATTCTTCAATGCAGACCATTCCACTCTTGCAGGTATCCACAAAAGCGGGCTTTACGGGAGGCGGCAGCACCAAAGTATCAGAATCCATAGGTTCTGCTATTTCCTTCTTTATACGAATGTCTGAAAGTAAATCAACCCTTCTCAAAGGTTCGCCACGAAAAGAAACAAGCGGCAAAAAATGCATGGAAAACAGACCTGCCACCACCAGAAAGGTGAACAGAAAAGTGTATAACAATTTATTCTTCATGAACTTTCCTCTAAAACCGGGTGCAAAGATAGTGAAAGGTGAGAGCAATACCAAGCCAAAAGCTTGCTTTTAAGTACAGATATTGCCGGACCGTATCCTATGTTCAAAGAACCAAAGATAGAGGAGTTTTAAGTAAAAAAGATTATCCGATATGCTTTTCTCGAATATTCTTCAAGAAATCATCGACCATGCGGTAACCTTTTTCTGTGGTAATCCCCCGCATGTGTAGAATAGTGATTTCACTATAGATTTCAGCCAACGGATAATGGTCTGTAATGTCTGAATAAATCAACAAGTCCATCTGCATGGCCATGGCCTGATTAATAATCTGGAAATTGATGTCGCTGCGAAAAATACCTTGCTCTACTCCCTTTTGAAAATAGGCCAGTGCATCAGCATCTCCCCTACGACGGTCATCGTGTATATAGTCCAACACCTTGGAATATTTGCGCAAGTCACGAAAGAACAGAGGGTTTACCGAACACAGCTCATTGAACTTACGCTCATAGAATGTAAGGATTACTTCCAGCACATTATTCGCGCTGGAAGCAATCTCTTGCATATACTCATTCATACAATGACGATAAAAACGGAAAACTTCCAGCAGAAGTTCTTCTTTATCTCCAAACAGTTCATAAAGCGTACGCTTGGATATAGAAAGCGAACTTGCTATATCGTCCATGTGGACAGCCTTAATCCCCAAAGTCATAAAAGATTTGGAAGCTGTTTCCACCACACGCAACTTTAACTCTTCACGGTCGTTTTCCTTTCTTCGCCCTGCCATTATCTACATCAATGAATAATTCCTAATTTTGAAGTTTCCACAAACTGGATAATATTTTCAATTTCCGGTCCGTTAGGAATCTGTTCACGAATACGTCCCAATGCATCATGCAATGAAGTATTTGCCTTATAAAGGATACGGTATGCCTGTGCAATGTGTTTGATAATGGTTTCAGAAAAACCGGTATGCTCCAGCACTTTTGTATTGATGCTATAGAATGCAATCGGTTCATGGGCTGCCACAATATATGGAGGAATGTCCTTGATGAAACGGCATCCGCCTTGCACTACTGAGAAGCTTCCCAGACGTGTATTTCCCTGCATCAACACATTGGAAGTAAGGATAGCATTGTCATAGATAATACAGTTGCCCGAAACCTGTGAACCGTTACCGATAATGCAACGGTTACCCACTTCCACGTCATGAGAAAGACGGGCTCCACTCATGATGAAGTTGCCATCACCTACTTTCGTAGCATGTGAAGCATGTGTACCGCGAATAATCACGGCATTTTCACGAATCACATTATTATTGCCGATAATAGCCAGTGTTTCTTCACCTGTAAAGGCAAAATCCTGGGGAACTGCTGCCACAACAGCTCCCTGATAAACTGTATTTCCATTTCCCATACGTGTGCCGCTCATCAGACTGGCATAGGGCATAATCACGTTGTCATCGCCTATCTCTACATTCTTGTCGATATAGGCAAATGGATGAACCGTCACGTTCTTACCCAATTTGGCTGACGGATCTACATAAGCTAAAGGACTTATCATAGTTTTCTCATTTTAAGGTTAATCAATTTCTTCCTCCTCCCAACGCACTGTACAAGTTGATGACAGCTTGCATACGCTGGAAGTTATCAGCTACCTCTGACAACTGTGCACTCAGCAGATTCTGCTGTGCGGTCAGGATTTCCAAATAAGTGGCATCTCCGCTCTGGAACAAGGCCTTGGTATAAGTCACCGCCTTATCCAACTGCTCTACCTGTCCACGGTCTTCCACCAGTTTCTTATTCTGTGTATCGAACAGATACAGAGCATCGCTCACTTCCTTTCCTGCTTCCAGAATAGTCTGCTGATAATTCATCTGAGCAATCTTTTCTTCTGCCTTTGAAACCTTCAGGTTGGCAATCAGCTTACCGTTATTGAAAATAGGCTGAGCCAATGAAGCCAAAGCCTGCAGCATAAATTCGCCCGGATTAGACACAGTAATACCTGATCCGTTTGTCCATCCTGCCATACCTGTAATGTTCAAGCCCGGATAGAAAGCTGCACGTGCCGAATTAGTTGTATAATAAGCAGCCGCAAGCGTCATTTCAGCCATCTTCACGTCCGGACGGTTTTCCAATAACTGCATCGGTACACCCGCTGCCAGTTCCTCCGGCATAATCTGTTCGTCCAATGTACTGCGTTCAATGGTCTGAGGAGCCTTAGCCAACAGAACAGCAAGTGAATTTTCTGTTTCACGTACCTGACGTTTCAAATCCATCAATGAAGCCTCTACCTGATGGCTGGCAGCACGCATCTGTGCTACAGCAGCTTCGGTTGTCATACCGGCAATTTTCATGGCTTCCATTACTCGTACGTTTTCTTTATAGATAGCAGCCGTTTCGGTCGTAATTTCTACCTGACGGTCGAGCATCAGCAAAGAATAGTACACGTTAGCTATACCACAAATAATCTGTGAACGTACAGCCTGTTCTGCATACTGGCTCTGTTCGTAGGCAACTTTCTGACCACGCTTGGTGTTCAGAATCTTTCCGAACAAGTCAATTTCCCAACTGGCTGCAACCGGAAGCTGGTATGCCTTTACATAGTTTCCACCTCCCATACTGGTCGTAGTACCTTGCGGAGCCAGATTAATGGAAGGCAAATAAGACAATTTGGCGGCAGTCAGCATTACTTTCGCTTCTTGTACACGGAGTGCAGCAGCCTGCATATCTACATTATTAGCCAGTCCTTCCTCAATCAAGGCCTGCAGTTTGGCATCACGGAAAATTTCTTTCCAAGGCAAGTTTCCCATATTGGCCGTATCGGCAGCCAGTGTATCGGTTGCCGAAGCCGGGTCACGATAGACGCCTGAGGCATCTATCGTTTCCGGACGGTCATAAGCTTTGTAAATGTGGCAACTGCTCATCATAGCAGCCAGACACATCATTCCTATTATCTGTTTTTTCATTATCAATCTTATTTATGCGTATTAGGAGAATACTGTTCAATTTCAGCTTCCACTTCACTTTCATCGAGGCTATCCCATTCCATAGGTTTGAATTTCTCCTGTAACCACTGGAATACCACGAACAATACCGGAACGATGAAAATCTGGAAAATCATACCGATTAACATACCACCAATAGCCGAAGCACCCAATGTACGGTTACCGTGAGCTCCTACACCCATAGCCAACATCAACGGAATCAAACCGACAATCATGGCCAATGAAGTCATCAAAATCGGACGAAGACGGGCTGCAGCACCCAATACGGCTGCCCAGGAAATACTCATACCTTGTTTACGACGGTCAAGAGCAAACTCTACAATCAAGATGGCATTCTTAGCCAACAGACCCATCAACATAATCAAGGCAATCTGCATGTAAATGTCATTTGACATGGTTCCCAAAATCATCTTCAATGCAGGAATGCTTCCCAATGCACTAAATCCGTTGACGAAGATGAAGCTACCCATCAAACCGAACGGAACAGAAAGCAATACGGCCAACGGCAGGATGTAACTTTCATACTGGGCACTCAGCAGCAAGTAAACGAAGACGAAGCAGAGTACGAAAATAATACCTGTTGTACTACCACTTGTCTGTGCTTCCTCACGTGCCATACCTCCCAATTCGTAACCGAATCCCATCGGAAGATTTTCCTTAGCCACTTCAGCAATAGCCTGCAATGCCTGACCTGAAGTATAACCAGAAGCAGGAGCCACCATCACCTTCATTGAAGTATACAGATTGAAACGGTTGATAATATCCGGACCGTATACTTTCTTCATGCTTACGAACTGTGTGATAGGAGCCATTTCTCCATTGCTACCACGTACTTTCACTCCGTTCAACGATTCCATGTTCTTAGTAGCATCCGGTTCAGCCTGAATCATTACACGATACATCTTACCGAAACGGTTGAAGTTAGAAGCATACAAACCTCCAAAATATCCCTGCATGGTAGAAAGAATATCGCTCGGGCTGATGCCTGCCTTCTTACAAGCTGCCGCATCAATGTCAAGCTGATACTGCGGGAAGCTCGGGTTGAAGGTAGTCTTCGCTGAGTTGATTTCCGGACGTGCTTCCAGTGCAGCTGTATAGCTTTTTACCACTTCAAAGAAGTGATCCAGCGTACCACCAGTCTTATCCTGCATGTTCAATTCAATATCACTTGATACTGAATAACCCGGAATCATCGGAGGAGCAAAGAACAATACCTGTGCATCCTTAATGACTTTCTGTGCACGCAAGAACAAAGTAGAATAGATAATATCTGAATTCTGCATCATGGAACGTTCTTCCCAGTCTTTCAGCTTGATGATGACAGAACCGTAAGAAGGTCCTTGACCACCAATAAAGCTATATCCAGAAATGATAGTACGAGACTGAACGGCAGGTTCTGCAGCTACCAGACTGTCTACCTTGGCCAACACTTCCATAGCGCGTTCCTGAGAAGTACCAGGAGGCAATGTCACAGCACCCATGATAGTACCGGTATCTTCATTCGGCACCATACCAGTCGGAGTGGTCTTCATAAAGAACATCAACAATACGATAGATGCAGCTACTAGTCCGAATGAAAGCCATTTTTTATGAATGAAGAATACCACACGCTTCTTATAGCTCTTTAGCAATGAATCGTATGCAGCATTGAAAGAAGCATGGAAACGATCGACCACACTCATCTTCTTCTGTTTGTGTTCTGAATCATGCGGTTTCAGGAAAATAGCACACAAAGCCGGAGACAGTGTCAACGCGTTCAATGCTGAGAATGCGATAGAAATCGCCATCGTAATACCAAACTGACGATAGAATGTACCGGCTGTACCTCCCATGAAACTTACCGGGATAAACACGGACATCATGACCAATGTAATAGAAACCAGCGCACCACCCAATTCGCTCATGGCATCGATAGAAGCCTCACGAGATGATTTGTATCCCTGGTCCAACTTGGCATGTACACCTTCCACCACCACAATGGCATCGTCGACCACAATCGCAATGGCAAGCACCATCGCCGAAAGTGTCAGCAAGTTCACACTAAATCCAATCAGTTTCAATACGAAGAAAGTAGCAATCAAGGCTACCGGAATGGCAATGGCCGGAATCAATGTAGAACGCATATCCTGCAAGAATACATATACTACGATGAACACCAGCACAAACGCTTCAATCAAAGTCTTGATAACTTCGTGGATAGACGCATACAAGAAGTCATTGGCATTCTGAGCCACGTTAATCTTCAATCCGGCAGGCAAGCTTTCTTCAGCCTTGCTGATTACATCCAGCAAGTTGTTGATTGTTTCTGTCGCATTGGTTCCCGCCATCTGGAACACGATACAAGTTACAGCCTTATGACCGTTTACTGTATTATTAAAGGTATAAGCCAGACGTCCCAATTCGATACGGGCTACATCTCCCAAACGGAGCACTTCACCGTTAGGCAAAGCCTTCACTACAATATCTTCAAATTCTTCTGTCTGCTGCAAACGCCCTTTGTAACGAATGGTATACTGGAAAGTCTGATTACCACGTTCACCAAACTGTCCAGGTGCAGCTTCAATATTCTGTTCTGCCAATACACCAGAGATATCAGACGGAACCAAATTGTACTGCGCCATCACATCCGGCTTCAACCAAATACGCATAGAGTAGTCCTGACCCATCACGTTAGCATCACCCACACCTTTTACACGCTGAACTTCCGGAATCAAGTTAATCTTGGCATAGTTTTCAATAAACTCAATGTTATACTTATCTTCTGCATCATACAAAGAGAAAATCAACAACATAGAGTTCTGACGTTTCTGTGTGGTCACACCCACCTTGGTAACTTCTGCCGGCAACAGACCTTGTGCCATAGACACACGGTTCTGTACGTTGACCGCAGCCATATCCGGGTCAGTTCCCTGGTTAAAATAAATGCTGATATCAGCTGAACCATTGTTTGAGGCACTAGACTGAATGTACATCATGTTTTCTACACCGTTAATCTGGTCTTCCAGCGGAGCAATCACTGAGTTCAACACAGTCTGTGCATTCGCACCTGTATAAGTTGCTCTTACCGATACGGTAGGAGGTGCAATGTCCGGATATTGTGTAACCGGCAGGGTGGCCAAACCAATCACACCCAGAATTACTATCAAAATAGAAATTACGGTTGACAGTACCGGACGGTTAATAAATTTATCTAGTTTCATTCTTTAAATACCATTTATAATTATAGTTCTGAGAGATTTTCATCAAACACATTCCCCCAGCACCATAAGAATCATTTTTTATTATTTAAAAGCTGTCTGAATGTTACCATCCCGCTGGTCTTGTAACGCCTTCTGGAATTTAGCTTCTTTTTCAGCCTGTGTAATCGGAGTAATCTTTTGTCCGTCTTTCAATGTCTGAACACCTTCTACAACAATCTTATCCCCAGGCTTCAGTCCACCTGTCACGATGTAATGCTTACCATCATTCAAGTTAGAGACTTGTACTTCTGTATGCTTGATAGTATTGTCAGACTGTAATACATACACAAACTTCTTGTCCTGAATTTCCTGAGTAGCAGTTTGAGGAATCAGGATAATGTCGCTCATAGTGTATGGGAATACCACGTTAGCCATACCTCCACTACGAAGGATATTCTGCTTGTTCGGGAAAATCGCACGCATGCTTACAGAACCTGTAGTCTGGTCAATCACACCACTCACGGCATCAATCTTACCTTCTTCTGAATACATTGTTCCATCAGACAACTGCAATTTGACAGCAGGCATCTTTTCCAACTGTTCCTTCAATGTACCACCTGCTTTAGTCAAAGCCAGCAACTGTTTTTCAGTCATTGAGAAATATACGTACATATCTCCAATCTGAGAAACGGTTGTCAACGGTTCAGCTGCAGAAGGACCAACCAATGCACCTACACGATACGGGAAAGTACCAATTACTCCATCTGATGGACTGGTTACGGTACAGAAACCCAAATTCTGTTTTGCAGCCGCATAAGAAGCTTCAGCCTGAGCCAGACTTGCCTTAGCAGAAAGCAAATTGTTCACAGCTGTCTGGTATTCAAAATCACTGATAATTTTCTGCTCATGCAACATCTTCTTGTTTGCTTCAGTTGAAGTAACAGTTTCCAGGTTAGCTTTTGCTGAAGCAACGCTTGCTTTAGCCTGATCGTATGCAGCCTTATACTGTGTAGGATCAATCTGGAACAAAGCCTGTCCCTTACGAACTGTAGCACCTTCGTCTACACACAACTTCACGATAAATCCTGATACTTGCGGACGAATTTCAATATCCTGCAAACCTTTAATTGTAGCGGGATACTGGGTTGTCTGATTGCTAGAAGCAGCTGCAAGTGTTTCAACCGCAAATTCATCATCACCCATTTTCATACCCCCCTGACCGCCTCCACATGCAGTCAGCACCGAAAGAGTCAATGCATAGAATGCCACTCGGCTAGAAGAAAAACTTCTGTTTCTTTTTGTGCTCATACTTATATTCATATATAAAATTTGGTTTTATCTCTTCTCTCTATTAAAGTTTTCCACTGAAAACTTTACACCCTTCTCTAGTTTTTTATCGTGCAAATATAGAAAAAAAATCAAGGTCCGGAAAGTGGCTTTAACTAAGAATAACCATAATGCCCTAATATCATTACATATAGCCAATATTATCAGACCAATCGACAAAAACTATCGACAAAAAAGTTTTATTATCGAAAAAATAAGTCTAATTCATTTTATAGTTTTTTTCAGAAAAAAACAGTCCATTTGTTATTTTATTCCTACATTTGCGCGATACATTATTCTTTGAAACAACTAAAAAACGAAGAAATATGACAAAAATAACGAAAGAAGCAGCCTTGCTCTATCACTCACAAGGCAAACCGGGGAAAATAGAAGTAGTCCCCACCAAACCTTATCAAACTCAACGTGATTTATCACTGGCGTATTCACCAGGAGTAGCAGAGCCATGTCTGGAAATCCAGAAGAATCCGGATACGGCATACGACTATACCGACAAAGGTAACTTAGTAGCCGTTATCTCTAACGGAACTGCTGTACTGGGTTTAGGAGACATAGGTGCCATGAGTGGAAAACCCGTAATGGAAGGAAAGGGACTGTTGTTTAAAATTTATGCTGGAATCGACGTATTCGATATTGAAGTAAATGAAAAAGACCCGGATAAATTTATCGAAGCGGTAAAAGCCATTGCTCCTACCTTCGGAGGTATCAATCTGGAAGACATCAAAGCTCCTGAGTGCTTCAAAATAGAACAGAGACTGAAGGAGGAACTGGACATCCCGGTAATGCATGACGACCAGCACGGTACAGCCATCATCTCCAGTGCCGGATTGCTGAATGCACTGGAAGTAGCCGGAAAGAAAATTGAAGAGGTAAAAATCGTAGTCAACGGTGCCGGTGCATCTGCCGTATCTTGTACTAAATTATATGTAGCCCTCGGTGCACGCTTGGAAAACATTGTCATGCTCGACAGTAAAGGAGTGATTTCTAAAGAGCGTACAGACCTGAACGAGCAGAAAAAATTCTTTGCTACTGACCGTACTGACATCCATACACTGGCAGAAGCCATCAAGGGAGCCGATGTATTCCTTGGTCTTTCCAGAGGTAATGTGCTGAGCCAAGATATGGTACGCAGCATGGCTTCTCATCCTATCGTATTTGCTCTGGCCAACCCGACTCCAGAAATTTCATACGAAGACGCCATGGCTTCCCGCCCGGACGTATTGATGTCAACCGGACGTTCTGACTATCCGAACCAGATAAACAATGTGATTGGATTCCCCTATATCTTCCGCGGTGCACTTGACACTCGAGCCACTGCCATCAACGAAGAGATGAAGTTGGCCGCCGTACATGCCATTGCCGACCTGGCAAAGAAACCTGTACCCGACGTAGTGAACGAAGCTTATCATGTGAACAACCTGACCTTCGGACCTGAATACTTCATCCCGAAACCGGTTGACCCGCGTTTGATTACCGAAGTATCTATGGCCGTAGCTAAAGCAGCCATGGAATCAGGAGTAGCCCGTAAACAGATTACCGACTGGGATGAATACAAAAATCACCTGAGAGAACTGATGGGACAGGAAAACAAGCTGACCCGCCAGTTGTATGAAACCGCCCGCCGCAATCCACAGCGCGTGGTATTTGCTGAAGGTATTCATCCGAACATGCTGAAAGCAGCAGTAGAAGCCAAAGCTGAAGGTATCTGCCATCCGATTCTTTTAGGTAACGAAGAACGCATTGAAAAATTGGCTAAAGAACTTGACCTGAGCCTGGAGGGCATTGAAATCGTCAACCTGCGCCACGACCGCGAATCAGAACGCCGTGAACGCTATGCACGCATCCTCTGCGAGAAACGTGCCCGCGAAGGCGCAAATTTCCAAGAGGCCAACGACAAGATGTTTGAACGCAACTACTTCGGTATGATGATGGTGGAAACCGGCGAAGCTGATGCCTTTGTAACCGGATTATACACCAAATATTCCAACACAATCAAGGTGGCTAAGGAAGTTATCGGCATCCAGCCTGGATACAAGCATTTCGGTACCATGCATATTCTGAATTCCAAGAAAGGAACTTATTTCATTGCCGATACATTGATTAACCGTCATCCAGACACCGATACCTTGATAGACATTGCCAAACTGTCGGCCAAAGCTGTGCGTTTCTTCAACCAGGAACCGGTAATGGCTATGCTGTCTTATTCAAACTTCGGTTCCGACGCAGAAGGAAGTCCGGCGAAGGTACACGAAGCCATCAACCAGCTTCATCAGGAATATCCGGATTTGGCCATTGACGGTGAAATGCAAGTGAAATTCGCCTTGAATAATGCCCTTCGTGATGAGAAGTATCCTTTCACACGCTTAAAAGGAAAAGAAGTAAACACTTTGGTATTCCCTAACCTGAGTTCAGCCAATGCTACCTATCAACTCATTCAGAACATGAGTGAGACCGAAGTGATCGGCCCGATTCAGATGGGATTGAACAAACCAATTCACTTCACCGACATTGAAAGCTCTGTACGCGATATTGTCAATATCACAGCTATCGCCTGCATTGATGCCATTGTCGACAAAAAGAAGAAAGCACAATAAACATTACTGATTTATTTCACCTTACACGGAGGAGCAGCCGCAAGCCAAAACATTCACCCTTGCCACCGTTCCTCCGTGTATTATTTTTCTATAAACCATGAGAAAACCACTCAATCATACACAATGTGTCGTACTTACTTTATGCTGGGCTGCACTTTGCTTTTTAGTACTCACCTCTACTCCCAAAATTGACGGTCCGCTTGTCATTATGATTCTCATATCAGGAGCTTTGGTGTTTATCCCTGTAATTAAATCACTTAAAAGCAGAAACAAATAAACACGAATAAATAGATAAAAAGGGATTTTTGACGCCTTTTTCTTACTTTTCTTGATTTATTGTTGCATAAATAAATTTTTATCTATATTTTTGGCACATCAAACAAAAAGAAACATATTACTGTGATTTTTCAAAACCAATAAATAAGACAGATAATCTTTTTTAATTATGAATGCAGCTAAAGTTCTGGAAGATCTGAAAAGAAGATTCCCCAATGAACCTGAGTATCATCAGGCAGTAGAAGAAGTGTTAGGAACTATTGAAGAGGAATACAACAAACACCCTGAATTCGACAAAGTAAACTTGATTGAACGTCTGTGTATTCCTGATCGCGTATACCAGTTCCGTGTCACTTGGATGGACGACAAAGGTAACATCCAGACCAACATGGGTTACCGTGTGCAACACAACAACGCTATCGGCCCGTACAAAGGCGGTATCCGTTTCCACAGCTCTGTAAACCTGGGAATTTTGAAGTTTCTGGCATTCGAACAGACCTTCAAGAACTCACTGACTACTCTTCCGATGGGTGGTGGTAAAGGTGGATCTGACTTCTCTCCACGCGGTAAGTCAAACGCAGAAGTAATGCGTTTCTGCCAGGCATTCATGCTGGAATTGTGGCGCCACATCGGTCCTGAAACTGACGTTCCTGCCGGTGATATAGGTGTAGGCGGTCGTGAAGTAGGTTATATGTTCGGTATGTACAAAAAACTGACTCGCGAATTCAGCGGTGTATTGACTGGTAAAGGCCGTGAATTTGGTGGTTCACTTATCCGTCCGGAAGCTACAGGCTACGGTAACATCTATTTCTTGCTGGAAATGCTGAAAACTCGTAACATCGACATCAAGGGTAAGACTTGTCTGGTATCTGGTTCAGGAAACGTAGCACAGTATACTGTAGAAAAACTGATTCAGTTGGGTGCTAAAGTAGTTACCATGTCCGACTCTGATGGTTACATCTATGACCCGGACGGTATCGACCGTGAGAAACTGGATTACATCATGGAATTGAAGAACCTCTACCGCGGACGTATCCGTGAATATGCAGAAAAATACGGTTGCAAATACGTAGCAGGTGCTCGTCCTTGGAATGAAAAAGCAGACATCGCTCTTCCTTCTGCCACACAGAATGAAATCAATGGTGATGATGCAAAAGCACTGGTAGCAAACGGAGTATTTGCCGTATCAGAAGGTGCAAACATGCCTTCTACTCCAGAAGCAATCCGTGTGTTCCAGGATGCGAAGATTCTTTACGCTCCGGGTAAAGCAGCCAACGCAGGTGGTGTATCTGTATCAGGTCTAGAAATGACTCAGAACTCAATCAAACTAAGCTGGAGCCAGGAAGAAGTAGACGAAAAACTGAAGAGCATCATGAAGAATATCCACGAAGCTTGCGTGAAATATGGAACAGAACCCGATGGTTATATCAACTATGTGAAGGGTGCTAACGTAGCAGGATTCATGAAAGTAGCTAACGCAATGATGGCTCAAGGAATCGTATAACTCTCTATCTCAATTATTTTGAAAAACGGGTGGAACTTGCATTCTAGTTTCATCCGTTTTTATTTTATACCAATAAAAAGACCTCTTCAGCAATACCAACCCGTAAGTTTCTTTTCAAGTATTCATTCTACATACAAGTCAAATAACATAAATTCAATAATAAATTCAGAAACAATCAGTTGAACGTTATTAATAAACGTTACATCAAATCCGATTCTTTCTTGAAGAAACAACATACACCAACAGTCAACAGCAAAGCTTCCCTCTCGCAAGATACCGAATAAGTCCTTATAAATTAAATAATAATAATAAGTCTATAAAGTTTTTTCTTATCTTTGCACCGTACAATACTAACTGATAATCAATAACAATGAAATTAAAGTACATTTTAACAGGATTTTTACTTGGCTTATCAATAAGCTCTTGTATCCAAGATGAAGCTCTAAATGTAGAAGCTGCTATCGACAGCTGCACTGGAACAAACATTCAATCTACTACTATTGATCATTTAAGAAAAGAAATAGAAGTCTATGTACTAGATGGAACAGATATTTCCCAACAAGAATTGATTTTCACTCTCCCTGAAGGAGCATTTATTCAAACTGAAGAGGCTGAAACAAACGACCAGCCTCCCTTGTATGATTTCAGCCAAAAAACATTACGAACATTTATTGTAACTTCCGAAGATGGAGTAACCCAAACCAAGTACCTCATTCGAGTAAACAAGCTGACTTTACCCACAAATTATTCTTTTGAAGAATTAAAAGAAATAACTCCGTACAACGTATTTTACTTGACAAATGCGTCTGGTATTATGCAGTGGGCAAGTGGAAACCCCGGATATGACTTAAGCGCAATAGCGTTAAACGAAACCCAGTACCCAACAGTACAACATCCCACCGGTTATTCGGGAAAATGTGTGAAACTCACTACTCTTAGTACCGGAAATTTTGGAAAGCGTTTCGGAATGCCTATTGCTGCCGGAAATTTATTTATCGGATCATTCGATACTCAAAATGCCGTACTTGCCCCTTTGCAAGCAACCCACTTTGGATTCCCGTTTACTAAGCGCCCCTCCAAAATAACCGGATGGTTCAAGTATAAAGCAGGTGATGTTTTTACAGATAAATCAGGAAACACTATTACTGGTAAAAAAGATAAGGGAGACATCTATGCAGTGCTTTATGAAGCTCCAAGCAGTGATTTCTCATTAGACGGCAATCTTTTTCCGAATAATGGCACCGGAATAGATGAACACATTGTGCTTTTAGCACGTATCTCCGAAAAAGAAATGACAGAAACAAACGAATGGACAAAGTTTGATTTAGAATTCAAACCTCAAAATGGTAAAACAATCAACACAGAAGACCTAAGAAATGGGAAATATAAACTTGCAGTTGTATTCTCTTCCAGCATTATGGGAGCTTATTTCGAAGGAGCTGTAGGAAGCGAATTATGGATAGACGAAGTAGAAATTATTTGTGAAAATTAAATATTATAGGAAAAAGACATATGAAAAAGCATATAATACTAATATTAACCCTCTTCTTATGTGGCTTTACTCAAAGCCATGCACAATCGTCAGAGCACAAAGGTTTAATCTGGCTAGCTTCACACGGACTTGACTACGAAGTAAAAGCAGGAATAAATATAGGAGGAACTTCCCCTTTACCTCTACCTAAAGAAATCAGAAGTTTAGACAGCTATTCCCCCGGACTTGCCATTACATTGGAAGGAAATGCCACTAAATGGATTGACGCTCAGCAAAAATGGGGAGTAAGTCTGGGTATAAGGCTTGACAGCAAAGATATGGAAACAAAAGCCAGCGTAAAAAACTATGGCATGGAAATATTCAGTGAAACCGGAGGAAAAATAAAAGGACTTTGGACTGGAGGGGTAAAGACAAAAGTAAAAATGTCATATCTGACTATTCCCGTACTAGCTAATTATCGTATCAGTAGTCGCTGGAAAGTCATGGCAGGTCCTTATTTTTCATATATGATGAACGGAGAATTTTCAGGAAATGTATACGAAGGACATTTGCGAACTCCTGACGCCAGTGGAAGCCGGGTTAATTTTGAAGGAGAAAACATGGCCGCGTATGATTTTTCAGACAATCTTCGCCATTTCCAATGGGGATTACAAGTAGGTGGAGAATGGAAAGCCTACAAGCACCTGAATGTACATGCAGATTTGACCTGGGGCCTGAATGATATATTTGAAAAAGACTTCACCACGGTTTCATTTGCCATGTACCCCATTTATCTGAATCTCGGATTTGGATATGAATTCTAATATTACGAACCAACCATAAAAAATACGAAAAGAACATATTGTATTTAATATGAACCCCGAAAGTTAGACAAAAAACTTTCGGGGTTTATATTAATCATACCACGCCTACCAGCACAATATGAAAGAGATATACAGCACATGAATAAAGCGTTTGCAAAACACTTGATAAAAGAAAGAGTCCGGCAAAAATACCGGACTCTTTCCATTATGAGATAGTTTATGTCCAACTTTTGGGAATCACTTCATTGTGAAGCAACCTCTTTCTCAAATAATTGATATATTATTTATTAATAATTGCAACATTATCAACAACTAATTTACTACCTACAGCAGCATTATAAGCAGCTCCATCAGCACTAGCTGAAAAAATAACTGCAAACTTGTACAATTTTTCAGGATTGTATTCTTTAACATATTCCAAATTTAATTCAAATGGAGTATATTCTTCAACAACCTGATCACTTGTAAATATTACCTTAGCTACAATCTTATCTGAAGTGTAGATATCATCTCCATATAAAGTTTCATTTTCATTGCTAACTTCATAAAGAACTGCACTCAAAGAACATTTGTCAGTAACCCCTTCCTGCAATTTTCCATCTGCATTATAGAACTCTGTTCCAGGAGTATATTTATAATAACCAGTAACTTTTACAGGCTCTTTATAATATGGAATTCCAAACTCTGTAGTTTTCATAGCACCACCAGGGTACATCGCAGCCAAAGGATTAAAATTACCTAAGAACAAAGAACCAGCAGTTACCTTTGGAACCTTTTGTTCCATCATATTATCACTACCTTGAGTATCAACCGACTCCATACTTGCTGCCAATTTTCCAGAATGCACATCCTGTGTTGAAGTAATAGGCCAACCACCAGTATAAGAAATAGGAGGAGTAGCAAAAGCACCAAATGCTTTTATAAATAAAACAGCCTGATTACAACTAGCCCATCCTCCCTCTGCTATAGGATACTGATTTTCTTCACTGGTCTGAGTTTTATCCACAGTCCAATTCTCAAAGTCATAAACAACCACATTTCCTGATATTGAAGCTTTATACTCAGCTACAGTACCATCTTCAGCTGTTACCGTATAAGTAACAACTTTGCCATTAGAAAAATCTTGTGCCTCTCCACTAGCTGGAACTACGGTAGCACCTTTTGAAACTTCAATAGTAGGAACCAACGCAGTCAAATACTCAGCTTTAGCTGTATCTGCAACCATGAAAGTAATAGTCTTAGCTTCTTCATTAATCACACTTTCACCTATAACCAAAGAGTCAACTTCTGCTACTTTTCTATCGAAGACAAAAGATGTAATCTTTGCTTCACTACTTTCATCACCTTTCAGACGAGTACCTGAATATGTAACTTTCACTGCTTGCTTTACTCCTCCTGTCAAAGTAGCATCTATATCTAGATTCAGATTTAAAGATCCATTACTGAAAACACCAGTAGCATCCACATCAGCAGTTAATAATTCAGCCTCAACCTTGGTTGTTCCAGTAAATTCATAATTATCGCCATTAGCCGTCAGCACACAGTTCTCCAAATTTATATCACCAATTTCAATTCCCATAAACGAAAAATCTGTAATAGATAAACTTACAGCGTTATCTCCAGCTTTCGTTACATTAATAATTTGAGAATTAATTGTTCCTCCCGGAATTTCTGTCCCGTTTTGCGAAATAGAAACATCTAATTTTCCTTTGTATTTGCCTGCCAACTCACTATCAATAGGAACCGCTATTGATTCATTTTCACTACAAGAACTAAACAAATTCACCGCACACAATACGGCAAACAAGTAATAAAATAAACTCTTTTTCATTTCTTGATTATATTTTTAATTGCGACTGCAAAGGAAAAGAATAAGCTTTACCTGTGCAAGGTCGATTTATATTATTTTTATTCCATTTTTTAGGTTTTTAAAATAAAAGAGAAGATAAAGCACAGATTCTATATTATTTACAAAGAATTTAGCAAAGCATAATTGGTCCATATTTAAGATTAGCAATCTTTCACCGAACTCTATTTATAACAATACAAAGCTATAGACACAAAAATAAAGTAAGCACAATTCATTATAACGAATCACTTACAACCAATAAATAAAAAAATATATTTACCTTAAAAAGGCACATATAAGAATAAAACTTTCAGTATATTTGGAATCCATATATAAATAATAAATACTATAAAACGCTAACGCTAAAAAGAAATAAAATGAATCACTCGACAATCTACCGAACCTTAGGTATCTTACTTTTTATCACTTTTCAAACAATCACAGTCCATGCACAATTTTCCGTTAAAGGAACACTCGTCGATTCACTGACCCATGAAAGTGAACCCTATGCCACCATACGCATTACGCTCGACAAGTCGCCTGAAAAACCGGTCAGAATGAATGTGACCGATGATAAAGGAAAATTCCAGGAGAAATTGCCTCAAACCGGGAAATACACTCTGCAAATCACCTCTGTAGGAAAACGCACAGTAATCCGCCATTTTACCATCACCGACAGCAAACGGGTGGCCGACCTGGGTACGCTGTACACTGGCGATGATACCCAGATGCTGAAAGGCGTGGAAGTAGTGGCTCAGAAACCGCTTGTAAAAGCCGAAATCGATAAAATTTCTTACAGTATAGAAGACGACCCTGACTCCAAGACCAATACCACCCTCGAAATGCTACGGAAAGTACCGCTCGTTTCCGTCGACGGAGAAGATAATATACAGGTAAACGGTTCCAGCAATTTCAAGGTACACGTAAACGGAAAGCCGAACACGTTGATGAGCAACAACCCCAAGGAGGTGCTCCGCAGTCTGCCAGCCAATTCCGTCAAGTCCATTGAAGTGATAACTGAACCAGGAGCCAAATACGATGCAGAAGGTATTGGAGGTATCCTGAACATTATTACGACCGATGCCAAGATGCAGGGGTATAATGTTACTCTCGGAGCAAATGCCAATAATATGGGAGTATCGGGATATGCTTACGGAACAGTGCAGGTGGGTAAATTCACCCTCACCGGAAACTATTCGTACAATCACCAGAACCAGCCGCGCAGCCTTTCTGAAAGCGGACGTGAAGATTTTACGTCTACCGACTACCGTCACCTGCTGTCACAAGGTTCCTCCAAGAGCACCGGAAATTTCCAGTTTGGAAATATTGAAGGAAGCTACGAAATAGACAGCCTGAACCTGATTACATTTTCAGCCAACATATTTGGCGGAAAATTCGATACACATGGCGATTCACGTACCGTCATGAGTGACAATGACTGGAAGGAACGCTATAGCTACCTCACCCTCAACCAGTCTAACAGCCAATTTGGAAACATCGGTCTCAACGCCGACTACCAGCATTCATTTAAGAAAAAGGGAGAATACCTTACTTTATCCTATAAGTTCAACAATTCACCCAACGGAAATGAGGCCGACACCTACTATGATGAAGTGAAGGATGTACCTTTCAACCTGCTTCATCAGTATTTCGACAACGATGCCCATACGGCAGAACATACGGCACAGATTGATTATGTCAATCCACTGAATGAGATGCATTACATAGATGCTGGTATGAAATACATTTTCCGTGAGAATTACAGTGACAGCCAATATTTTCTGGAAAATACAGAAGGTGAGATGGAGGCCAGTCAAGACCTTTCCAGCAAATACCAACAGGGACAACACATTCTGGCCGCTTACGCGGACTATCAGTTGAAGTGGAAAAAATTCGGTGTAAAAGCGGGTGTACGCTATGAGCACACGTTTATGGACGTAGAGTATGACTACATGCCCGAGCGCAACTTCAAGGCCGGATTCGACGACGTGGTGCCTACCTTGAACCTGTCCTACATGCTGGGCACAAGCGCCAGCCTGCGTGCCAACTACAACATGCGTATCAACCGACCGGGAATATGGTATCTGAATCCTTTCCGCGATACCAGTAACCCGACTTCCATCAGCTATGGTAATCCAGACCTGGACACAGAAAAAGCTCACATCCTCGGCATGACCTTCAATTCCTTCAGTGCCAAGTTCAGCCTGAATGCCAACCTTACTTATACGTTTACCAATAACGGCATCGAACGCTACTCTTTCATGAACAACGGAGTACAAGAAAACACCTACGGCAATGTGGGCAAGAGCCAGCGAACACGCCTGGCCTTATGGATGAACTGGAACCCGGGCAGTACCACCCGTCTCTCACTCAACACCAGCGGAAGCTATTCCGATTATCAAAGTAATGAGCTGAATTCGTACAACAGCGGATTCTCCGGCGACGTATTTGCCAACGTACAGCAGACCATCCCCTGGGAACTGCGGCTCAGCCTTTACGGCGGTGGAAGCACTCCTTACGTATCCTTGCAGGGAAAAGGTTCTTCCTTTTATTATTATGGCATCAACCTGAGCCGTTCTTTCCTGAAAGAAAAACGGCTTAACATATCACTTTTTGCCAGCAATCTTTTCCAGAAATACACCTCCCACAGCAGTGAAACATGGGCAGAGACCTTCCGTTCATGGTCGAATAACAGCTATCCTTCACGCAGATACGGAATCAGCATCAGCTGGCGGTTTGGAGAACTGAAGACACAAGTGAAAAAGACACAGCGCAGCATTACCAACGATGATGTGAAAGCAGGAGGAGACAACCAGGCTGGCGGAAGCATGCAATAAATTCATTATCTTTCTGTATCTTTGCCAAAAACAGAACAAGATGGAAAAGGAATTACCTAAAATAGATTTGCCCGAGGAATGGCTGGTAGGTACCGGAATCAGCAAGGAACTACTGGGATTGTACAGAAACTATCCGGTACGCCTGAAATGCGAAATTTTTGTACTTTGCACATCCGGAGAGGTAGAAGCTTCGGTCAATCTTAATAAGATAACGGTAGAAGCCAACGATTTTATCGTACTCACTCCCGGAAGTATCTTCCAGATAAACGACATCAAAGGAGACCTGAACATTTATTTTGGAGGTTTTTCCTCTGAATATATAGAGCGTAATCTCCAGTCGCACTCTTTTCTGGATACCATGTACCTCACACTGGGACGCCCGGTTATCCGTCTGAAGCCGGAAGGAGCCAAAATGATGGAGGAATATATGCAGCTGCTTATCAAGATGTATGAATTCCTCCCAGAAAAAATCAGACCAGAAATGGCTCCCAATCTTTATGCCGACATACACAAAGGCATCTCTATACTCTACCGCAACAAAACCGACGGAGTACATTCTCTGTCAAAAAGCGAACTGATTTGCCGTAACTTTGCCCAGCTGGTGATGCAACATTACAACCAGACACGCAATGTGGCCTGGTATGCTGAAAAGCTGCAGATTACGCATGCTCACCTCTGTACTACAGTGAAACAGATTACGGGAAAGACTTGCGTGGATATCATTTCCTCCATGGTCATTATGGATGCCAAGTCACAGCTGAAATCATCCCAGCTTTCCATCCAGAATATTTCCGATTCACTGAACTTTGCCAATGTGTCTTTTTTCGGAAAATACTTCAAACGTTATGTAGGCATGAGTCCGCTGGAATACAGAAATAACGGATAAGAACCTAGCAAACTATCCTTCAAAAAAAACGCACTTGCGTTTAAAGGAAAACGCCGAAGAATTTTGATTAAAACGCACTTGCGTTTCGGATAAAATGTACTTGCGTTTTCAATCAAACGTACTTATGTTTTTAGTGCCCTGAAAAATCCCATGAAAAGAATTTATTTTTTACTCGTTTTCAGCCTGATAGGAGTTTCCTTACGAGCCATATCCAACATCCGGATTACTCCCGTTCCTTCCCTCCCCCAACTTCCGGTCAGTGCCATACACCGGATTTTTCAGGACAGCGAAGGCATGATGTGGTATGGCACGGTCAACGGACTGTGCTGTGACGACGGATACCAGATCAGCGTCATCCGTTCCGACATCAACACACCGGGACTGCTGAACGATAATACCATCCAGTCCATTGCAGAAGATGAAACAGGTAGAATCTGGTTTGGAACCGACCATGGAGCCTACATTCTTGACAAGGCAACCAGACAAGTCACTCCGCTAGATGCCGAACAACTACAGACCAGCTTTATCTACAGCATACGAAAGACCTCCGACGGATACATGTGGATAGCGACGGGGCACAGGCTCCTAAGATACAACACCTTGGGAGAGTTACAAAAGACTTATCTGCTATACGACCATGAAGGAAAACCCTCATGGATGGCCGGTTTTTGCGAAAGCCGGCAAAAACAGATTCTGATTACCGTAGGAAGAGAAGGTATCTACCATTACGACAAAAAGACAGACACCTTTACCCGTTATGCCAATCCTCCTTCAGAGCGAAACCTCACCTGCATTGTGCAAGACCGTACCCACAATTATTTCTGGGTAGGCACCAGTTCCAGCGGCCTGCTCCTCTTCAACCCTTCCGCTCCCAAGGACTCCGTCTACACTTACTCACCGTTACCGGTCAATCCCATGGGAGAAACCGAAGGAGAAATTTTGTATATGGAACAGGACAGTCACGAAGGAACTCTCTGGATGACCACCCGAAGCTCCTTGATTGCCATGCGCTACGATGAAGCACATCGCTGCTTGCGCCAGACAGATTTCCGTCTTCCCGCAGAATACGGAAACATGCTCAATGAAATCTATCAAGACAAAGAGGGAAATCTCTGGGTAGCTTCTTTCGATGGGAAAAGTTTCATTATCCACTTCACGGAAAATGCTCCGGAAGAATTCACGCTGCCAGCTCTGCAGCAGCGGGTACGGTTCCAGCCGGCCATCATGGCACTGAGTGATGCGGGCGAAGGCAAAATGTGGATTTCACAAGAACGAACGGGACTCGGCCTGTACGACCTGTCCCGCCACGAAGTCATGCTTTACAGCGATGTCCTCGCCCTGAAGTCTCTTGCCCTGGGCTCTATCAAGCAAATGACCGAATCACGGAGAGAAGGCAACGTATGGGTTATTCCCGAAGGACGCAACCTTATTTATGAACTCGGACGAGAAGGTATGCGGATGAAGCACATCCGTACCCTGAGTCTTCCCGACAAGACCAAAAGACACTTCACCCAAACCTACGAAGACCGCAACGGTACGCTCTGGGCTGGAACGAACAACGGATTATTTACCTTTAATCTACGTGATAACCAATGGCATACGGTGTGCGACACACTGGGGCAGGTCAGCGCACTTAAGGAAGACAAACAGGGAAATCTATGGATTGGCACCACCAATAAAGGGCTTTATCAGCAATCCTCCAGAGGGAAATGCAAAAAAATACCTTCTCCCCTCTCCATTACCTGCCTGAGTGTGCAGGAAGACAGCCTCATCTGGATAGGAACACAAGAGGGAGGAGTCTACGCCCTGAACCCACAGACGGGAAAACTGACCGACCACACCCGGCTGTGCGGACTGAACGGAAACATTGTCAACCAACTGGAGTTCGACGTATACGGCCATCTGTGGATAGACACCAACCAGAAACTGATAGAGTATAACCCGAAAAACCATTCGTTCTCCACTTACCTCACTACCGACAATTCCATGCTGCTCAGGCGGTTTATCCCTACAGCTATCTGCAAGGGACACGACGGACGAATTTATTTCGGAGGTATCCCGGGAATCTGTGCGGTAACTCCTTCTGCCCGGCTTGACCAGCCCAGCAAGAACATTCCGACATTTATTACCGGAACATACGTCATGGGAAAACCTGTCACCCATGAAAACTCCCTGACACTCCACCCCGGTGAATACGACCTGGACATTCATTTTTCTTCCCTCGACTATCTGAATGCCTCCAAGATACGTTATGCCTATCGTCTGATTGGACTTGACAAGGAATGGAACTACACCGCCGTAGGACAACATACCGTCAATTATAAACATCTGCCTCACGGAAATTATGTGTTCGAAGTGAAGGCAACCGACGGATATGGAATCTGGAGTGACAAAATCACCCGCCTGCACATTGAACGTTTACCTGCTTTCTACCAGACAGGCTGGGCCATTACCTTATATATATTACTACTGGCAGCCGGAGTCTTCCTCGGGCTTCGTTTCTACCTTCGCCGTATGAAGCTGAAAAATGAAGAACTGTATGCCGACAGCACGGAGCTGATGAAGATGCGTTCTTACCTGAACGAAAAATCAGTCCCCCAGGCAGAAGTACGGATTTCGGACATGGAATTTGCCAAACTGGATGAGATTCTATTGGAAAATATCCTGAAAGCCGTGGAAGAAAACCTGAGCGAACCCGACTTCGACGTACAGCATCTGGCCCAAAAAGTCAACATGTCACGCTCCACACTGACCCGCAAGCTGAAAGCCATTACAGGACTCACTCCGTTGGAGTACATCCGCCGTGTAAAGATGCAGCATGCCTGCCGGATGCTGGAAGATACCCGCACCACCGTGAACGAAGTAGCCTTGGCACTGGGATATTACAACCGGAAATATTTCACCACCTGCTTCAAGGAAGAGTATGGAATCACTCCCAGCGAGTATCAGAAACAGCAAGGAAAGAGGGATACATCTGAATCAAAAGAGGGATAAAAATGAATCAAAACACCCTCTGAAGCATTTCAGACTGCTCTTTGGCGCATTCTGTTCTCTTTGTCTGACGGAAATCTCTTTACATTTGAACCATCAACCTTTGTATGTAAAAACAATCTGATAAAAAAATGAGAAAAGAGATTTTATTCCTAACCGCACTGGCATCTTGCCTGTCTTCCTTCGGTCAGACTTTTGAAAAGACCGCTCAGGGAGGAAAGTTCCAGACCGCACAGCCCACATTGAACGGGAAAGTGATTTTCTACTCTCCTTCCATCGTGCGCATTGTAAAGTATCCTTCGGCTGAAATGCCCGAAAAGAAGAGTTATCCAATCATCAAGACTCCCGAAAAGGTAGAGATTTCTTACAAGCAGAACGGGAACACGGTAAGCATGACCTCCGGAAAAATGACAGTAACACTCGACGTAGCTACCGGAAAAGTGACTTATGCCGACCCACAGGGTGAAACTTTATTGAAAGAAAAGGTGGAAGGCACCAACTTCATTCCCCGCAAGGATGTAAACCGCGATGCCTACACTGTCAGCCAGGCATTCAGCCTTGAACCGGAAGAAGCCATTTACGGACTGGGACAGCGTCAGAGCGGAGCTATGAACCACCGCAACCAGCAAATTCACTTGTCAAACGGCAATACCAACATCTGTATCCCCTACTTCACCTCTGAAAAAGGATATGGTGTATACTGGGATAATCCGGGCATCTCCGATTTCAGCGATACCCCGTATGAAACCTCCTTCTCTTCGCAGGTAGGCCTCTGTTCTGATTACTATTTCCTTTATAAAGACGGTACACAAGACGGCGTAATTGCCTGTATCCGCGACCTGACCGGAAAGGCCACCATGTTCCCGCTCTGGACCATGGGCTACTGGCAGTGCCGCGAACGTTACAAGAGTCCCGACGAACTGTGCGGCGTACTCGACAAGTACCGCAAGCTACAGATTCCGCTCGACGGTATCGTGCAGGACTGGCAGTACTGGGGATGCGATTCCAACTGGAATGCCATGAAATTCATGAATCCCCGTTACATCAACAAGATGGACGACAAGGAAGCCCTTCGCTACCTTCCGAATGGAGAAGACAAGAACGCACGCTATCCGAAACCCCGTTTCAAAAGTCCGGAAGAAATGGTGGAATACGTACATCAGCACAATGCCCACCTGATGATTTCCGTATGGGCCAGCTTTGGTCCATGGACCGACCAGTTCAAGGAGCTGGACAAAATGGACGCCCTGTTGAAATTTGAAACATGGCCACCCAAGTCAGGCGCACACCCCTACGACCCGTTCAACAAAGACGCCCGCGACCTGTACTGGCGTTACCTCAGCCACCTGCATAAAATGAACATCGACGCCTGGTGGACCGACTCTACGGAACCCGACCATCTGAACCCGAAAGAAAGTGACTTCGACCTGATGACGGCCGACGGTTCTTTCCGCTCAGTACACAATGCGTTCCCGCTGACCCACAATCAAGGTATCTACGAACACCAGCGTGCTGTATCAGACGAGAAACGTGTGTTCCAGATGACCCGTTCCGGCTACCTTGGACAGCAGCGCTACGGTGCCCTGAGCTGGAGTGGCGACGTGGTATCAAGCTGGGATGTACTCCGTCAGCAGATTCCGGCCGGATTGAACTACACACTTTGTGGTATCCCCTTCTGGAATACCGACCTGGGAGGCTTCTTCGGATGGGAATACAACAACGACTGCACCAACGTAGCTTATCAGGAACTGCACGTACGCTGGTTCCAGTGGGGATGTTTCATGCCGCTGATGCGTAACCACTGCTCTTCACCGATGATGAATGAAATTGACCTCTTTGGCAAAGAAGGCGACTGGGCTTACGATGCACAAAAACGCATGATTGAACTTCGCTACCGTCTCCTGCCTTACATTTACAGCCTGGACGGAGCCGTAGTACAGGAAGACGGTACCATGATGCGTCCGCTGGTAATGGATTTTGCCCACGACCGAAAGGCCATTCTGCTGGACGATGAATACATGTTCGGTAAAAACATCCTGGTATGTCCGGTCACCGAACCACTCTATACCAAGAAAGTAGAAAAGAACAAGGGAGTTACTACCGTGCCCGATGTAGCAAAAGCTTCAGCTCCGGTAGAAGTGTACCTGCCTAAAGGAACGAAATGGATTGATTTCTGGACCAATGAAACAGTAGAAGGCGGCCAGCACATTAAACGCGAATGTCCGGTTGACATCCTGCCACTCTACATCAAGCCGGGAAGCATCCTTCCGCTCGGCCCGAAAGTACAGTACACTACCGAAAAGAAATGGGACAACCTGGACATCTGCATCTATCCGGGAGCCAACGGCGAATTCATACTCTACGAAGATGAGTTTGACAACTACAACTACGAAAAGGGTATGTTCTCTACCATCAAGTTCAGCTGGGACGATGCTTCACGTACACTGACCATCAGCGACCGTAAAGGCGAGTTCCCCAAAATGCTGAAACGCCGTAGTTTCCGCATCACTCTGATGCAGCCCGGCAAGCAATCGGCCGAAACTGTCATGGTGAGCGCAGACAAGAAAGTTAACTATTCAGGCAAGAAACTGACAGTCAAGCTGTAAATACAATCATTCGCTTAACCGCATTCCAAAACCAAACGCCCTTATCTCCAGTGCAACTGCCGGAAATAAGGGCGTTTCATTTATTACCTTAATCTTGATAAAGACTATTCCTGCTTTTTCATCCAGATCACAGAGGTACAAAGCTGTGCAATCGTTTCCCGATGACTAATCAGAAGAAGCGTTTTGCCGTGCAACCGGTCTGACAGACGTGCCAGCAGCAGCTTTTCCGTCTCGCTGTCCAGTGAAGACGTCGGTTCATCCAACAGCAAAATACTTCCCGGACGCAACAACCCTCGTGCGATGGCAATGCGCTGCGCCTGACCTTCGCTAAGGCCCGCTCCCCGCTCTCCGCACAATGTATCCATCCCCTCCGGCAAATCAGACACAAAATCAGCCACAGCCAGGTAAAGCGCCTCTTTCAGTTCCTCCTCCGAGGCATGAGGATTTCCCATCCGCAAATTATCCCGAATGGTACCACTCACCAGCGTATTTCCCTGGGGCACATAAGAAAGGTTACAGCGGGTAAGCGGTGAAACCATCACCTCCTGCCGTCCGTTATAAAACACGATTTCTCCTTTATCAGGCCGTAACAAAGCCAGAATCAGCCTGACTAATGTACTTTTTCCTACTCCTGTTTCCCCCACAATAGCCGTCAGGCTACCCGGCTTGAAATCATACGTAAAATCAGACAGTACGGCCCTGCTCCCTCCCGGATAGGTATAATTCACCCCGTTCATACGGATGCCCAGTTCCCCCTCCAGACGAACAGGCTCTCCCCGTTCCTCCAAAGGCAAGTCTGTCAGTTCCATCAAGCGCTCCACCGAAGTAAATACCCGGATAGAAGCCGGAATCTGCCGGCTCAAATCCACCATCGGACGTTGTATCTGCGACACCAGCTGCAAGAATGCTGCCATCATGCCGAAGGTCACCGTACCCTCACGCAACCCGAACACCCCCCACAAAAAGGCGATGGTATAGCCAGTCATGAAACCGACCTGTACCATCGAACGGGAAAAAACCGAAAAATCTGTACGTTGCTTCACCTTATCCCGCAACACAGCCTGTACCTCATCCAGCTTATGTACAGACCTCCCCGTATATTCCAAGGTACGAAGCAGGATACGATGCTGCAGATTCTCCTGCAAATGACTCTGTATTTCGCTGTCCGTCGTACGTATCTCGCGTGAGATGCGGCGCATTTTCCGTACATACCCTTTACTGAACAGCAAAGCCACAGGCATAATAAACACCAGAACAAAGGTCAGACGCATGTCCAGATAAGAAAGGAAATACAAAGCCCCCAGCAATTGGAAGCACGTGATAAACACTGCAGGCACCATCCGGCACAACGCATCGGTTATGGTCTGCACATCCTCTTCCAGGCGATTCAGCATATCTCCGGTGTGCAGCTGCTCCCGGCCCGACCAGCAACTCTCCATCAAGTGTACAAAAAGCTTGCGGTGCAATTCATTCCGTAACGCAATCTCCATGCGGCTGGTCAGGCAACTCCGAGTAGCAGAAAGCGCCAACTGCACTACCAGACAGCCCACCATCCATCCGATATACATCGTCAGATTATCCCCCGATACTCCTGTCGCAATATCAATCAGATGTTTACAGACAAACACAAAAAACAAAGAAGCACCCACCTGTAACATTCCGGTAAAAGCATACACCAAAATCTGTCCCCGGAAGCCACAGGAAATATTCCAAAGCCACTTTATACACGTCGCGATTCTCATACCAGTAAAAATCCCCTCATTTTTTTAGTTTTCCACTTTGCTGCATCCATCCTCTATATACAAACAGCAGATAACGACGCACAGGAAGCAACTTGCGCCAGAGTGCAGCCTTAAACCGTTCCGAAGAAGAAGTAATGTCTATCACACGGCCATCGCGCACCCTCTTCACCATCACTCCAGCCACATCTTCCCTGCGGCAACATTCCGTGGCATGCAAATTCCCGTCGCCCATCAGGACAATGCAATTCCCTTTCATCTGATATACCCGATGCAGCACATAACGGTTGTCCGGTAAACAAGCCAGCACTATACTTCCTACGGCAAACTCTTCTGCCTTTTGCAGTACCACACAGTCACGCTCCTCCACAATAAACGGCAGCATACTGTTTCCTTTCGCCCGCAGTGTCACCGTATCCCCATTCCGAAGCATCCGGCTTATCTCCATAAAAAACGCCTCATTATTGAGCCACAACCTGTCAGTACCCATTCGATATCCCTCCCATATAAACAAAAAAATCCCCTTCCCGGCTGATGCTACACCGGAAAGGGGACATCTAAAAGAAATTAGTTAGCGCGTGTAATTACAGCACGGCTCAGACGAGGATCGTCATAGAACATATTGTCTACGCCACCCTTATAGTCCACCTTAAGCTGTGACTTAGATACGCCATATTCATTTACCAGGCAGTCATACACCGCTTCGGCACGTTTCTTACTCAGACGTTCATTGGTCTTCTTGCTACCCATTCCGGCATCCGCATAACCCGTAATGGTGTACACTGCATTCGGATCAGAAGCCTTGATAGCCTCAGCCAGCAGACCCAGGTTCGCACGTGCTTCCTTCGACAAGTCGGCTTTTCCAATGCGGAAGATGATCAGGTTAGAAGCCACAGTCTTCTTCACTTCCTGCTGCGGATTACGGTTACTTGCATCAATAGCACTCCGCAAGCGGGCATTTTCTTCGTTTGCACGGTTCAGCTGGTCACGCAAAGAGTTGATTTCGCCCACATTGGTACGTACCACGGTCTTGCTCTTGTCCCATCCGCGGCGTTTGAACTTATAGGTCAATCCCACAGAAGCACTCAGCAAACCATCAAACTTAGACCCACCAATTTCTCCGTCAATGGCATCGTCCACCATGGAAGCGCGCAAGTCAATGAACGCATCAAAAGCATCGCACAAACGGAAAGAGTTCAACCAGCCTGCATTCAGTGCAATGTTGCCTACAGTAGGAGCTTCCCATGTACGCATGTAACCTACACCACCGTAGAAACTGCTGTTCCATATACGGTTTTCTTTGTAACCACAGAACAGGTTAGACAGATTGAACATCACATCGGCATGCACGTTATAATACTTGAATTTCGAGTAATACATACCGCTTCCCCAGCCAGGAACCTGTTCGCCTGTAGAGTGAGCTCCACCCCAGCGAGTAGCTCCTTTCAGAGAAAGACCGGAATACATCAACCGGACTCCGATTCCAGGAGTAAACCATTTACCTACAGCAATGTCCAGTGCCGGCGAGATACGTTTGCCAAAACCTATCTGCTTGTCATGGTCGCCAAACATCACCTGAGGTCCGGCCCCCACACTGAGGAACCAGTTATCCCAGAAGTGGTTGGTTTCCACTTTGTACTTGTCATCGCTGTATTCCACGGTTTCTGTAAAATCACCGTTTTGTATGGTCTGCTCCGACTGAGCCAGAGCAGGACCTGCAGCCGCCAAAGCCAAGGCTGCAAAGATTGTTTTTTTCATCATAACTTTATGATTTGATTAAAGTGTTTTTTATTTATTTCGCATCGGTCACGAAGTTACCGCTGGTAATGCTGGAGTTCATCCATTCCAAACGTTCAGAGTAAGCTTGCTTCATAGAAGCAATAGCCTCATCAAAACTCATTTCTTCATCACCGTTGAAAGAAGGTGAAAGATTAGCCTGATGATAAGGAATCAAAGGCCACATTTTGGAATTGAATTTCTCAGAAAGTTTATTTTGTTTTGCAAGCTCATCAATCTTTGATAATATGGTAAGCAATACAGGATACAATACAGCCCAACGTTCTTGAGCCACAGTGCGGAAGTTTTCATCTTTGAACAAGAGCGGATACCACATATACGGACGGTCTTTCTTGTAAACAAAATCAAAATCCATAGAACTCCAAACTTTTGAATCACTATAGAACCACTCAGAACGACCCCTACAATCACCGCTCTGACCATAGTACTTTTGTGTCAGCTTATCCACATTTTCAGAAAGAGCGAAGGTCTGCCAGTCGAAATCCCAGATAGGACCGGCTGTCAACTTGCCAGGGCCGTCAATATACATATAGATACTCTTAGGATGTTTGTACTCACTGTTCATAATCAATTCCTGCATATAGAAATAGTCTATCACAGAATTGATTTCCAGGTCATTATAGGCTGCAGCATAGTTGCCGTTCACCAGATTGTCTTCAATGCCCTGTACCTTGTTCTTTACATAATTTAAATAGACTGAGTTATCAGGCACTTCATCTTTAAACATGCAAGGCAAATATCTGTGACTAGTACGGAACTTACGAACTTCATCATAATTGTCGTCAAACTCCAACAGATATCCGCAATCTTCAGCCGTAGGATTCGAATTGCTCTCCAATACATCCTCATAGCAATCTCGTATGTCTACACGATCACCATCAATCTTTATCTGCTCGCACAGATAGTAATTGCCAACATGACGACCGTTGATGACAAGTTCCACATTGTACCCATGGGGATTCCAAATAAGTCCATCAGAGAAAGCATCTTCTGCCTTATGCGCTATTTCAAAAGCTACTGCATTACGAAGCATAGTGCGGTCCATCCAGTTTGCCAAAAGCACCCAGCGTTTGTGTTTAGGCATACCAAGTACAGATGCCTTGTCAACGAGCTTAACGGCAAAAGGGTTTTTGGGATATTCCTGTGTAGTATTTCCACGTAAACGGAAACCACAAGCAGCCTCTGGCATATCCACAGCGCCATCGGCATTGTAAACAGCTATCTTGTCCGTCTCAACCCATTCAGAATCTTTTGAACGGATTTTTATACCGGCTTCTTCCCAATTCTCAGTTCCCCCATCGCTCTGTGTCAGCACCACAACCGGCAGGCCTGAATTGGTAACAGAGACAGTAAACTCTTTTGTTTCTTCCCCATTGGAAAGAGTATAGACCACTGGTTTGCTGAAATCAACTTCACTTACGCCACTTGTCTGATCCACTCCGTCTATCTTGACTGTAATGCCTTCATTCACAGTAAATGTAGGCTTCAGCTTGAAATCGTGCAAATAAGGGATGACTCCCACTACAGAATCTTTTTTTACAGTCATCACTTCAGCAGTATTCTTAACCGGACGAGTAAACGGAGAAGTTTCATAGCCGGAAACTAACTTGGTTGCCAGAATCTTGCCACTGTTTTGGGCTGCCTCGAAAGAGAACGATGTAAACACCGGACGGTTGATTACCTCCATGTCGTTCTTATAGTTTTCCAGCGAGAGCGGAAATGTGTAGCAGGTATTTGCAGCAAAGTCCACCAGCGCTGTACGGGTAAATTCAGCCTTGAACTTCTGTGTCAGGATAGTAATCGTTATCTGTTCGCCAGTGCGTATTTCGGGTGCACAGGTGATATAGCCTGTATAGTTCTTTCCACTGGCAAGAGCAGGAGTGTCACTCCAGTTCATTGTCAGCACATTGGCACCGGTTGCATCGCCATTCCATGTAACTGCTTTAGACGTAGCATCGAATGTGAATTCTCCTCCCAGACGTCTGCCTTCAGGCAAAGTCAGGATGATGCTTTCAAGCGCATCGCCTTCGAGTGCTGTACCTGTGGCGTTGATGTCAAACTTGAGCAAAGAGAACAGGTGTTCAAACTCGAATTCGTATCTGCCTTCGTAGGTTTTGAAAGTAGGCGTACCCACCTTGTAATCGGCCTCCAGCTTGCCTGTAATCATGTCGAAAGTCTGTGTCAGTTTCAAGTTACCTTTCAGAGCAGTCACATCAGCTGCGGCATTATCTGTGCTGTACGGGTAGTAGGCGTATGTGGGATATTCTCCCGTTGCCATAGTACCGTTGAATTCAGCCTCGGCTACATTGGCTACATTGGTAGATTCGAACATTGCGTTCTTTGTGCCCTTGTCGCCATACACACCAATGATATCTTTCGGCGACCACAATATACCAGACACACCGTCGGGTGAAGAACTATCCACGCAAGTGCGTGTTTTCACTTCACCGCCCATACGGCCGATAATAGTAATATTTCCCTTGCTTCCATCCTGTACAAGGGACTCTTCCTGGCATGAGCCCAGCCCCAAAATGCAGCAGGACAAAATAGCGCAAATTGTAAAATTGTTTTTCATTTATTGGTCTTGATTTTTCTTTCCCTTTTTCAAAAAAGGCACTCCACGGCAAACACTGCCGTGAAGTACCTTTATATTCAGTGCGGATTATTCATCCCAACCTACAGCATTACCGCCACTCTTGTAGCTGGCATTGTAGCTAGGTGCAGGAGTAGAACCACCGGCTTTGCGCAATGCAAAACTGAAGTTGTTGTAAATGATTGTCTGAATCAATCCATCACAACCATAATCAGCTCCAGAGCCTTTCTGCTTATCTGCAAAATTCATTAATACAACTCCAAGTGAAGCATCTTCGCCACGTCTCTGAAGTTCATCAACAACCCTAGGCATTATTTCTTTTGTATAATCTATAGTATTACCCCCTTTAGAATCATCCAATATTCTATTAATACAATAGAAGCCTCCAATATTGGTATGATAGAAATAATCATGAGCAGCATTATTATGATACATATCTACACTCTTTGAAAAGACTGTTCTTATATATGTCATCTTCTGCTCCATATCATTAATTTGACCGGAATTATTACCTGCAACATCAATAGATGTACCATCATGCCCAAACATACTTAACACAGGATCACTCTTTGTGCTTCCCCAATACATAGGTATCTTTCCTTCTGATATACCTTCTAGTCCAGTCACTGGATCACCATAACTAGGATGTTGACTTATTAATCCTGGAATATTAGTTTCACCTTGATGATCAATACGCAAAACAATCTGATTAGCAAGTTCTTTAATAGTTGTATCTGCAGTTATACCTCCTTTATAAATCGGCAGATTGCTATAACTTCCACCAGAATTTAATGCATTTGCCAATTTTTCATACCAACTATCCACATTCTGATAACTACCATTAGATTTAAACACAATACTAACTAAAGCAAAATCACTTTTTCCTTTAAGCTTTGCCGTTTCCAACTCTGTAGCCAACTGATTCAAGTAAACATACAGCTCATCCTTTTCTACTCCAGAAGCAAACACACGAATTTTATCATCATCACGATAGGTTGTTTGGAAAGAAAAAGCTCTGATTCCATCCTTAAACTGTGTAGACAAATCATTTCCTTGATATTTATCATAAGTAACACCAATAGAAATCCACTGATCTTTATCACCAACAGACTGATGACTACCTGGCAATGAAAGCTCTGTAAAGTACACATTCGGATCAAGATTACTCATCCAATAGTTCGTTTCATTACTCTGTTCCAAATGTGGCAAACGTACTCGGTTAACCATACCAGGCATTATCTGTCTCTTCTGCAATGTCTTGGTCTTAGGTGCACCATTCATTGTCACTACAGAGATTTTAAGACTCTGTTTTTCTATTACCTCACCTGTATGTGGCAGAATATATGCTTTTACATTTATCTGTTGATCTGGGCCGACCTCAATAAATTTCTTTGTATCAGGATTATAAGTAGAAATAGCAATACGGTTACTAACTTCTGTTGGATTAGGATTAACAGGCTCACAATAACCGACTTCGTGTCCTTGTCCCGGTCTCAAATAACAATAAAAATCACCAGTCAGAATCGGCTCATGCCCAGCCTGTCCATCATCACTAACGGCTTCAACATTAATAGCTGTTACTGTAATAGGATCAGAACCTGTTTCAGGACCAGGAATTGTAATATCAAGCACAGTCAAAAGATTATGGAATTTAAGGTCAATGGGAGTCCCTTTATCCATATCAGCAGTAACAACTTCATTATATGCATACATATAAGCCAAATCCATATTTGGTAAGCCGAAATGTGTTGTCACACCATTGATATCACTACCCATTCTCCATTTTGCCACATTCTGTTCCACAGGAATATTGGATTTGATTTTACCATCATCTTCAGTTCCTTTCACAGATTTTGCAGGATAAAAAGCATAAAACCTATGTGTTTCTGCATTTCCCCATTGCAAACCTGCCTCACCAGGATTAACCTGAGCAGTTACAGATGCAGAACCATTTGTAGGTTTACCATCTGTTCCCATCTGCGGTTTTACCAGATAATTCACAAGTTTGTTTGCTGGTTGCGAAGCTTGAGGACAGAATATGGCAACCAAATCACCTTCTTCTTTCCAATATACCGGTATACCTGTATCTGTACGGTCTCCATACACAGTTCTGCTTTCAATTACATCGGCATCACCAGAAATTGTAGAGCCAAATAATATTTCATCTCCCACCTGCACAGGATTCTGTACCTTATTTTCTCCTAAATCATCGGTACAAGCAGCCAAGAAAGCCATAAAGGCTATTCCTAAAAATATATTCTTTTTCATACGCTTAAACTTATTACTTATCCCATGTTTCATTTATATAATCACCTTCCCACGCATTAGGATTTTCCGGTGTTCCTGGATTAGCAAATCCATGTTCTTCAATAGTAAGTCCTTGGTCATGTCCATCTTCCTTATCAAACATTGAGGCACTCATAAATCCTTGCTCCAACTCTACCTCCAAACAAGTAGTTTGCGGAGCTTCATACTCTTTTTGTTCTTGATTCTTCATAAAATCCTCACTTTCTTTTTAGATTTAAAAAATTAACTTCAGTCTTCCTAAATAAGACCCTTACTAAACTCTCATTTTGTTTTTTCATACGCATTTATTTAAAAAACCAGTTTTTCTTTCTCTTATGTCCATAGCCGTAACCGTAACCATAGCCGTAACCGTAACCATAGCCATGATGTTCCGGATTAGCACCATTCAGCAGCAAGGCCATGTTCTTCAGCTTTTTATCTTGATAAAGTTTCTCTATATCTGGTAACTGACGACGGTCGAGTTTGCCTGCACGTACCACAAAGATGGTCAGGTCGGCTATACGGTTCGCAATCACTGCATCGGCCACGAGTCCCACCGGCACGTTATCAACGATAATGTAATCGTAACGGGTACGCAGCTCGTTCATCAGTTCGTCCAGACGTCCGTCCATCAACAGTTCGGCCGGATTAGGCGCCAAAAGCCCTGAAGGAATCAGGTCAAATCCTTCCAGATGCTGGATGATGTCGTCCACCTTCACCGTATTGTCCGACAGATAATTGGTAACTCCCACGCGGTAATGTCCAAAACGACGGCTCAAAGTTCCCTTACGAATATCCAGGTCCACCATAACCACCCGCTTTTTCATATAAGACAGACTCATTGACAGGTTGCGGGCAATAAAGGTCTTTCCAGCCCCGATATTAAATGAAGTAAAGGTAATTACCTGTGCAGGTTTGTCTTTCTTGGTCAGGAAAGCCATGTTGGTACGTAAAATACGGAAGGCTTCCGACACAATATCGTCTCCCTGTTCTTTTACCACCATTACATTCTTCCGATGGTCTTTCATCGCTTCCTTGTCCAACGGAATTTCACCGAGGTAAGGCACGGAAGTAGCATCTTCTATGTCTTTCCGCCCGTGAACCCGCGTATCCATAAAGAGAATAGCCAGACAAACCGCCCCCGGCAAAGCGATTCCCACCAGCAAGCCCAGCAACAGAATACGATTGCGGTTAGGTGAAATAGGAGCACTGCCTCCTTCTGCCCCGTCTATCACACGGGCATTGTTATCGGCCATGGCTTGTGAAAGAGCATTCTCTTCACGTTTGTTCAGCAGGAACAAATAAAGGGCTTCCTTGATTTTCTGCTGACGCTCGATAGACAGCATCTGACGTTCTTTTGTCGGAATGGCTGTCACCCGGCTCTGGGCACGCATTTCACGGTTCTGTGCATCATTGCGCTTCACATTCAGACTGACAATCATGTTATCTACAGCCCGGATAATGCTTTGCTTCATGGCACGAAGCGAGTTGTTCAATTCCTGTACTACAGGATTGTTCACACTACTGTCATCTATCAAATGGTCACGTTTCAACTTAGCCGCATTGTAAAGACTAATCTGATTTTCAATGTTCATATCACTGATTCCTGTATTAGAGGGTATCAGGTCGGTCTCCTTGCTGGGATCCGTCAGGTAGTCTTTGATAAAATTAGCCAGACGAAGCTGGGTTTCCAGTTCCATGGCATCGGCATTGTACTTCTGCGATTCGTTCATATACATGCCTGCCGAGGAAGCGATGTCCACAATCTGATTCTGCTGCTTGAACGATTCCAGGTTGGATTCCACGTTTCCCAATTCACGCTCAATGATGATAAGACGCTCATTGATAAAGTTGGCGGTATTCACAGCCACCTGGTTTTTCTCCTTGATGGCCTCTTCATTGTACACCGTAATCAGTGTATTCAGCACATCCTCCGCACGAGCCGGGGAACTGTCTTTCAAAGCCAGGGTAAGAATGGAAGATTCCTCTTCTTCCTGCTGAATGCCCAACGCATTCTTATAATAATTCACCATCGATTCTACCGGACGCTTCTGTACTCGTATAGGCGTATTCAGCCAGGAATCGCGCAAATAATTGGTTGCAGTCACCACCACGTTCATCCCTTCGGCAATCGCTACCGTATCGTTCAATGCCACCTCATACGACGGCTTCGCTTCAATTCCTGAGAAATCGGAAAGTGTCACGGTCTTCGCGTCTTTCAAAGTCATCGTAAAAGAAAAGCTTTGTTCGGGCAAGGCATCCGGCAGGCTGACCAGTACGGGTGATTCATTATATAACTCATTACTGCGCAAACCGTCCTTTATCTGATAGCTTACATCGGCATGTACACGCTGCACTACCTCGCGCATCAGTTTCTTTGAGCGGAACTGCAATATTTCATTGGCCACATTCACCTTGTTAATAAAATTATCGAAGCGGTCTAGACCGGAAGTACTGGCTTTGTTCGACGGGTCTTTAATAATGACCGTAGCCGAACGAAAATATACCAGCGGAGCACGAGCATAATTATACCATGCTATTCCACCGCAAATCAGAATGGAAAGTAAAAACCATTTCCATTGAGAAGCCAAATACATGAACAAATCCACTATATTCAGCCCTTGTTCATTCTTGTTAGAAGAATTGTTCGTCTGCATATCGTTCTGTAACTATTAGTTAGAATCATCCTTTACTTAAGTACCCATAAAAGCGAACATACAGCCGTTACTACAGAAAGTAGCATAGTCCCAATCTGCCAGCCGCGGTCTTCGTTGTCTTTCTTCTTGTATTTAGGCTCTACATACACAATGTCATTCTGCTGAAGATAGAAACAGGGTGAATCGAATACATCCTTTGTGCGCAAGTCGTGCATGAAAATCTGGCGTTCACCTCCCACTTCACGAATTACCGCCACTCGGTCTATCTTGGCTTTTGAAGTCAGGTCGCCCGCCTTGGCAATGGCTTCCAGCAACGTCACACGATCTCCGTCTACGGTGTATGTACCATTGCTTCCCACTGCTCCCAAAACCGTATATTTAAAATTCAGGAACTCAATGGAAACCAACGGGTCTTTCATGTATTCGCCCTCTTCTATCTTATTCTTGATCAAGTCGCGCACTTCGCTTACTTTCATTCCTTCGATATGTAACTTGCCCAGAATCGGGAAATCAATGTTACCGTCTACATCCACGCGATAACCCTTCTCGTTTACTTTACTTGAAGCATCTGCCGTCACATTTCCATCCGATCCCACCCGGAATGTACCATCGTAAATATTAAACGGAATGGCCAGTTCCGGATTCTTACAGCTGACGGTAATACTCAAACGGTCATCCCGATGTACTACCGCCTCATATTTGGTATCAATGGGATACTTCAGTCCCATTTCCATATCCTGCAAATACACAAAATTCTTGCGCGATGCACAGGAAGTTAACAGCAACACGGCAAGCAAGCTTACCCATAAATAGACTGGTTTTTTCATACTCTAGGTATAGTTAAATTATTAGTAATTTATTATTTGTCTGTTTGAAGTAACATATCCCGGCACAACAAGGCTGCCTCCTCATCGGGCCTGCATTCCAGTATCCCTACAGGAGTATGTTCTACCATCCGGATTAATGTATCATAAAGACAGGTACGCAATTCCGCATCCTGAAGAATGACGCAGCACCCAGGAAAAAGTGTAATGAAAGCCTCCACCTCTTTCTGGCGAAAAAAGCGGTTTACAGGAGCCTGTTTCAAACGCACCATTCCACCCACCGGATAAGAGAGCGGCTTATAGCAAGGAGTCTTGCCACTCCAAGGAGTACCGTAGGCATACACTCTCCCATTCACAATACGTAAGGTCGGATTATCATCATTCAGCAATTCAGTTCCCGGGATATATTTCAGCCACAACGCAGAATGTGTACTTTTGCCCGTTCCACTCTTCCCCATAAAAAGGAAAGCCCGGTTCTCACAAAAGACAGCCGAAGCATGAATGGACACGGCATCCCGGTAAAGTACGGCCTGTGAATAAGCAATACGAAGCAAGGAAGACAATGCATGCCCAGCCCGTTTATCGTCTTCGTGCAAAAACACGCTGACAACAGAAAAACATCTATCGGCTTGCATGACATGCAATGTTCCTCCCTGTTCTGCAGAAAGCGTGACGCAGTATCCTTCTGCTTCTTTATACAAACTAACGTAGCCCATATCGCTGAGCGTATTTTCTATCAATTCCCCCGAAGGCATCGCCACATTTCTTTCTGCAGAAGCATACACCGTACATTTCAGCAGTGTTTCTTGCTTCCCCTCATTCTTACCATGAAAAGCACGGAAAGAAGGCAGCAAAGTGTCTGCATCCCATTCATCCGGAAAACTGACACTCACTTTAAATCCTGAGATAGAATATTTATGTTCCATCCTCACTCAATCTAATTGTCCTTTTAACAAACTGGAAAACACCCAAAAACCTTCTTTGGGTGCATACTGAAATGCAAAACGGGCATTACGCTGAAAAGCGCATACAGTGTACCACTTACCGGCCAAAGGCGATTGAGACTTCCGCTGATACCCGGACACATACTGACCAAAGTTACCGCCCCGCCAGATAATATCAAGTAAGGAAGACGAGTCGGCAGCTACCTCCTGATACGGAAGATATTCCAAAGGAAGTCCCAGATGCTCCACCAGAAATGCATGCAGCAACCGTTGCCACCTGCCCATCCCCAATTTTAATGTAATCTTCTTCATTTCTTCGGATTCCACTTCATCGTGCAACTTATAGCAACTGCGAGCCATATCACACAACTGACGCAATCCGATTCCCCAGCCCAAAGCATGCTTCAAGATGTGCAGACTTTGAAGCTGGAGGTTCAATATAGGAGAAGGAATCCTTACCTCCCGGCCCCCCTCCAACTCCATACGGTCATAACCATATTTCTGTTCTAATTCTTTTGCATAGCGTTGTAAAAACGGATTATGCAAATCCAACAAACGTATATGATGCTCTACTTCCACTCCCTTCCATGTGTAGACCACACTCTGGTCTGCATGTACTTTTTCCTGCAAGCCACATTGATGAACAAGGGAAAAAGCTTTCTCAAAAGTCTGACGACTATCAAAATAAAAATCTATATCCCCACATTCCCGCAACAAAGGGGTTTCATATAATCGGGCAATTCCCTGCCCTTTCTGCAATATCGGATAAACTCCACGCTCCTCAAACCATTGCACCAATGCTTCCAGCATCCTGTTCATCCGCATATTCTTACGCTCTATGGCATCTGTCTCAGCCATCCAGCGAACCAGCAACTCATCTGCCGGTAAAAAATGTTCGGCTAAATACTGTACACCCTGGAAAACAATTCCGGTAACAGTCTGCTGCCTTGACAAAAGGTACAACCTCTTCCACTCATCTACAGACAACGGAAAACAAGACAAATCCTCTATCTTCCGTTCCCATAATCCAGCCTTCAACAACACAAGTAATGCCTTCTGTACCTTATTCATATCTTTTTTGCAATAAAACCTTTCCTACTCAATCAACCCAAAAGCTTGCCAGTCTGCCAACTGTTTCTCCAAATCACGGCGGGCCACCTCTTTATCGACATTATACTCCTGACACAAACGTTCTGCCAGTTCATCCAATGTATTACATCCCTCAGCCACACGCTGCCATATCCATGCTGCTGTCTGATTCAAGCTGTATACCTTACTCATATTTACATTGCCTGCGCAGGCATCCACAATCATATAACGATTGACAATCTGACGCAGTTGAATTCCTTTACGTATCTCTATCTTATTCATATTCATGTGAAAATTATTAGAATTTCTTACCCATAAAAATAGACATGGCTGTCAGCCATACAATTTTAATATCCATCCATAAAGAGCGGGTACGCATATATTCCAGATCCATTCTCAGACGCTCCAGCATCTTCTCCATCGTATCGGTATAGCCGTTATAAAGAGTTGCCTTAGAAAACAATCCCGGACGCAAGCAATACAACAACTCATAATCCGGATTGATGGCCTTAATCTTATCCACGAAATACTTTCGCTCCGGGCGCGGTCCCACAAAACTCATCTCCCCCTTCAGCACATTCCATAGTTGAGGTAATTCGTCCAGGTGATGTTCCCGCAAAAAACGTCCGATCCGAGTCAATCTCTGGTCATTTTTCTGACAAAGCGCCGGTTTTCCATCCGATTCTGAATCAACTGACATCGAGCGAAACTTATACAAAATGAAAGGCTTTCCACCATATCCGATACGTTCCTGACTAAAGATTACTGGTCCCCCATCTTCATGTTTGATCAACCAGGAAATGAGCAAAAACACCGGTGAAAAAATAATCAATGCTATCAAACTCACTATCACATCAGCCATACGTTTCACCCTACAAGCCGTAACCGACATCCCCGCATTCTGAAAATAATAATGCTCGGCCGCATAAGCCATCATGGCTTTGGACATAACATCTTCTTTATTTGCATTTTTCATAACTCCAAGTATATGGTTAAACATTTCTCTATCATACGTTCCTTCGTAAACATTTCACGATAACGCTTGGCCGCACCCACCGAAAAATTCCGGTATACTTCCACATTCTCTGTTACCGCCCTGATAACCCGTGCCAAGTCCTGTGCATCCCCCGGTTCCGCATTCATCCCCGACACACCTTCTTCATTCACCCACGCCACTCCCGACTGAGGTATTCTGGTGGCCACTATCGGTTTACCGCACGACATCGCTTCTATCTGTACAATACCAAAAGCTTCCGTTTTCAGCACACTGCTCATGCAAAACACGTCACAAGCCCCGTAATACGCAGGCAAATCCTCATCGCTGACTCTCCCCAGAAGTTTCACCTCGTTTTGCAAGTTCAAAGAAGTGATTTCATTCTGCAGTTCTTCCTTCAATGGCCCCGTACCCCCAATCAATACCACAAAATCATCTTTCAGGTACTGAGCTGCTTCCACCAGATAGCGATAACCTTTGTAAGTCACCAGACGTCCCAGTGAGAACACAATTTTCTTACCCGGATACTCTTTTCTGATTCTCTCCACCGCTTCCGGCAAAGGTCGCATAGGCTCCACTCCTATAGGCAGACAGACTGTTTTATGCTGCACATGTTGCAAAAAAGGAGATTCAGCCAGATAGACGGGAGAAGTTCCCACAATCACATCGGCACGACGCAACAGCCATTGCTGTAAAGGCCGATACAACTTCAGCAACATTTTCTGCTTTTGGATGTCACTATGCCAATGAAGTACCACTTTCCCTTTATAGCCCGAAAGGAACAAAGCCAGACAGGCCATCGGATCAGGATGATGTATGTGAATAATATCATACCCCCTACAGATTTTACGCAAGGTAAAAATCATGGAAGGGGAAATCATTGTTGCGCAAACCTTCACCCACGTACGTGTGCAAATGAGCCGACCATGCTCATTCAGTAAAATAGTCCGATTATCTCCTTCCTCTGCAGCACACAGCATGTGACACTCTATCCCTTTTTCGGACAATCCCTTCATTAAATCAAATGCAACCTTTTCTACCCCGCCACGTATAGGATAGAATTTACCTAGCTGCAACACCTTTAAATTCCTCACATTCATAATCTTCAATATCAAATAATGCAGATTCTGCTTTTATAGACAACTGATTATGCCAAGCCTTTTTATCAATCAGACCAGCTTATGGCTTATCAGTCTGTTGCGAACGATTTCGAAGCAACTCCGGATAGTTACGCCGCATATATCCTCCCAGACTCTTATAGTTCAATCCCAAGCGCTGAGCTATCGATTTCAGTGTTTCAGCAGTACTCATATACAGCTGTCTGGCCTCCGTATATTTCTCTTCACTCCGCTGCAACACCTTTTTCCCGTTCTCCGTTTTCGTCATCCCCTGCCGTTGAGCCAATGATGGTTCATACTTATGAAGATAATCTCTGAACGTCTCCGGATGAAGATTAAACTCCACTGCCACCTGAGCCACAGGACGCGGATTACTCTTCAAACTGGCAATAGCTTCCTCATACTTTGCTGAAGCTGTTTTCATTCTCCGGGACCTATCTACCAGTTCCTTATGCCATTTATGCAAATACGCCCGGAAGCCTTCTGCCGGCACCCCCGTACGACGGACAATTTCTTTCATCGTCAAAGCCGTATCCTTATAAAGTGCCAATGCTTCCGCATACCTTTGTTCCGTTTGAGAAGAAGGCCGGTGAATACGCCCGTTCCCCGTCAAATCACCGGGAGACATTCTGCCACTTGCCTCTTTCCGCTGCGTTCTTTTTTGCTTCAGCAACTCTTTGTGATAAAACCGCAGATGCTGCACCAGTCCCCCTTCAGAAACCTTGCACAAGTCCGCAATTTCAGGCAGTGTATAATGAGTAGTTTCATACAAACCTACCGCCTCAGCATATTGCTCCACGCATTCCGGACGAGCTCCACGCCAGACATTATCGTTGATTCCTAGCCGGCGGCGTACCTTTTCGCGCCACACCAGCGTATCCTCATAATGAATGCGCATGAAATTCGCCAGCGACGTACCATCCAGCCCGAACTTACGGGCCACTTGCGACAAGTTCAAATCGATATAATCCAAAGAATCACAGGCTGCCACCGCATCCTTATACTTGGCATGCGCATTTACATTCTGCTGTCCTACAGCCTTTATCTTGATTACCTCCGGCAATTTACCATCTGTTGAAATCTGATTCCTCCGCAGCACCAGTTCACGCCAGTACCGCCGTAAGTAATTCCCCAGGCCTCCCACCGGCACATTACACTTCTCAGCAATAGCTGCCAGAGACATATCAGTATCCGCATAAAGCTCCACCGCCTTCTCATATTTACAATGCAAGGCATACCGGCGCAACAGCACAACCTTCTGTCTGTTCGTCAAAGAAACGGCTTCGCCCTCGAAGCCTAACAAAGGATTCATAGTGATTAGTCTACGCAGTTAACCACGTTTCGTCAGTTCGTCGTACAAACGGATATAGTCAGAATAACGATCTTCTTTTTTAAAATGCTTCAATGCATATTCCCGGCATCGGCCCTGATAATAAGACTTGCCCCGCTGCCGTATAGTTCTTGCCGCTTCCAGCAATCCCTTATAATTACCCTGCTCCACTACAAAGCCGGTTTCATCTGTCACAGCTTCCACACTTCCCCCTGTACGATAAGTAACCACCGGGGTACCACAAGCTATCGCCTCCATATTAACCGTAGGATAATTATCCTGCCAGGTAGGATTGATAAACGCATCTGCCATGGAGTACAATCCTGCCAACTGCTGTATATTCTCCGTCCGGGCTATACCAATGATATTTTCAGGCAGTCTCTTTCTTTCCTCCGGTTTAATACCTACCAGCACAATCAGTTCCTCTTTCTTCAGAAGAGCAGCCATCTGAATAAAATCATCCAGCCCCTTTTCCCGGCTCCAGATACTGGCCACTCCCAGCAACACATGTCTGTCTCCCAGCCCGTATTTCTCCCTTACTTCCTGTGCATCGTACACACGAAACACCTCCGTATTGATTCCATTATGAATCACCCGGAAATTATAACCGCAGAAAAAAGACTTCTGCATCTCCGACCTTATCCAGTCGGATACCGGCACAATCACCAGTCTGTCCTGAGGCATGGAAGTAAAAGCCTCTTTTTTATCCAGGTAGTTCTTTCGGCTACGGTCCACCCACAAGCTTGCCGGGAACTCCCTGCGCTGAGGACACTGTGCACATCCATCCTGCCAACGGTTGCAGTTCACATAAGAATAATAATAACAATGTCCCGTATAAAGCCAGCAGTCGTGTACAGTCCACACCACCGGGATATTACATTTTGACAAGTAGTCAAACAAAATGCGATAGTTCAGGAAATAGCCATGAATGTTGTGAATGTGAATCACATCCGGCTGAATCTGTTCAATCTGGCGGATAAACTGCCGGGTAGCCTGTGAAGACGCCAGGCCATGGCGGTCAAACAAACGCGTTTCCACCCCATGCCACGCCACACTCCATTTTCCACCCACCGGCACCAGCTTTGAACTACAAGGCTTTATTCCATCACGTCCACGGCTGTAAGCAATATAACTCTGCCAGCCGTTCTGCATAGCCAGTTCCCCTATTTCCTGCATGATGCGTCCCGTAGAAGTAGAGACACGCAGCACCGGATTTATCTGAAGCAATGTTTTCATTTTGCAGTTATTGAAGTAAACAGACGAATCCATTGTGCCATGACCGCCTGTTCTGAATAAGTGTCCACCACTTTTCGGGCATTCAGCGACAGCATTTTCCGATAAGCTTCATCCTCCATCACTTTCATCATCGCATCAGCCAACGCCTGAATATCTCCATTCGGAACCAACAAACCATTTATGCCGCTTTGGATAATATCTTTCGGACCACACTTATAGTCAAACGATACTACGGGAAGCCCGCAGGCCATCGCCTCAATCATCACCATCGGAAAACCTTCATAATTGGAACTCATCACCAGCATGTCACTCTTCACATACTCTTCCCCTATCTGCTTGGTAGGCCAGTTAAGGCAGACTGTATTCTGCAGTTCCGCCTTATCAATCATCTGCTGCAACATCTCTCGCCATTCTCCCTGACCATAAATATCCAGTTTCCAGTTGGTAAACTTTCCGGTATGCTGAACCAACTCCCAAGCCTGAATCAGGCGGTCAAACCCTTTCTGGTAGTCCAGACGTCCCACCGCAATCACCCGCTTGTTCATCACATCCGAATAAGCATCACTCACATGCATGGCTGCATTGGGAATCACCTCGATGTTGGGTAAATCTCCCCAATACCCTCTGTCTTCATTGGTCAGCACCACAAACTTGTCAAAGCGGCGCACTATCTGTTCATCCTGCCGTGTACGCAGTTTATCAATCCATCCCAGCAACCCTTTCCGTCCATACTGCAAGCGGAAAAACTTGCAATAATGCAACTCCAGCACTTTCCTGCTTCCGTCCTTTATATCCGGGATAAACGAAGATTCAGAAGGGTAAAGCGACACCACAATGTCCGGTTTCTCTTTCAGAAGCAATGCCGTCAGTTTCCGTTTATGCTCCTTTCTTTTACGAAGATAACCGGTTATCTTTTTCCATGCCCCCTTTTCATTATCCTCCGAGTAATTGATGTCCAAATCTGTCATACGTACCTTCTCCGGAAACGGATAAAAAGGAGGACGCTGATGCTGATCGGTAGTAACCACAGCAACCTCCCATCCAGGAAGGTGTGAAAAGTAAGTAACCTTATTCAGAAGCACTCGTTCCATTCCCCCAGGGTTATATGTGGAGTGGGTGCAGTAGATGAGTTTCATGATGTAAATTTTTCAGGTAAAGATTTCTGTTCCTCAATTTGATTATCTTCCTCATTAATGCAAAGGAACAATGCAAATACCAGGAATATATCTGAGGAAACCTTAAACCATACCGCAAAATTCAGCAAAAGAATTATAGCAAACATTTTTCTATATGAGGAAAAACGAGTCATACACGTTCGACCTACTTTGAACATAAAAACGCTGAAAGTAATAAGCCCTAGCAAACCAAAATAAAATATAAATCTTAAATAGCCGACATCTGTACCCTGATAATACCCACCCCATTTAGGACCTGTATAATAAGGTTCATCAGTAAATGAAGGATCATCAAAATACCCATCTCCAATGACCCATGTTTTTAAATTATCAGGAAATATATACATATTATTTAGTATTTCATTAGAATGTACTTTCCATTTTCCTTGTTCTACCAAACTGAAAAATCCCTCAAATCCAAAACGAAGACTTGCATGAAAACCCAGATTGGTATAATATCCATAAATTACCAACAAAATAACGACACATAAGATGCCGACAAACCATCCTAACACCTGTCTCATACCTGAATCTATCCGGAAAGTATAAATCCGGGAAGCATAAAACAAATAAGCTAAAGCTACCATTAGCCCTACCGTCGTAGTACGAGACATCATATTCCCGATTATAGCAATTACGAAAAAAGCCACCAAATACAATCCAGCATATGTCTTTTTATCTGTGGCAACAATTTTCAACAAGAGACTGATAATCATCACTAAAACTACCGAAAAGCGAGAACCTGCCACATCTAAACTGGCCCCAATCCCATACATCCGGTCTTCCATCTTTCCCATAAATCCAGTACCACCCAAAAAACTGTCTACAAAGTCTTTTAATGGTGGATATTGTGTCATAGTAAAGGCTATCAAACATTGAACTACACATACTACAATCAAATAATTACATACCAATTCTACAGAAATGTGTCCATGCAATTTTGAGATGGCTTGAGTTACCACGTACGCTCCAGAAAGCCATACCCACATTGAAACAATGTAAGTGGCATAGGTATAATCGTATGTATCATTCCATGTAACTGCAAAGAAACCAATCAACGACACCAGACCCGCAATCAACGACAGTTGAAAAAAATCTCGATCAATTATCGACTTTCGCCCACGTGCCAATTGAATAATCAATATCACTAATCCTATTCCAGCCATTGCCATCTTCGTATTGATGCCAGGCAAAAAAGTAAATTCAAAAGGAAAAAAATAAAAACTGGTCAGGATGGTAAGTAATACCATTCCGACTATCCGAAATATCCACATAATTACCGATAAATCAATCCATATATTACTTTATGTATGCACTTATAGTACAACCATATTGCCCAAAACTGGTGCTTCCAAGCTAACCATTGCAAACCACGGCTCCGCCATAATAATTGCTTGTTTTGTAGAATATACTGATTAGCCTCAGGATACCAGGACTGCCATAGTTTATATTTAGAAAAATCATCCGTAATTAGAAAAGGAAACTTCACATCCAATTGAAAGAAAGCCATTTCTTTTTTTAATTGCTCTCCAAATAATTGCTGTAAATCGCTCAGCAATAACGATACATTATGTTGTAGTTCCTCCAAATGCCGATTAGAATAAGTCTTGCTGAAAGCTCCTGTATTGAGCTGTACATAGTGATAGAAAGCTTTCGGCAAGTAAGCCACCTTAGAGGCACGAGCAAAAAGGCGCATAATAGTCATATCTTCCCCCATCCCGTAACCCGCAGGAAACTTTATATCATTTTCCACATACAGTGACCGACGAATTAACTTGTTCCATACATTAAATTTCATCACTCCACTCAGCATTCCCTTCAGAGCCTCCATAGGCGTCTGATATTCCGGCTGCTTCATATATCGTTCGTTTTTGGCAAACGACAGCCACCAATCACACCACACGATGTCCACATCCGTTTCCGTTGCTTTACGATAAAGCTGTTCAAGCATATCCGAATCCACAAAATCGTCACTATCGCAATGGAAGATATATTCTCCTTTGGCTACAGCAAGGCCCGTATTACGGGCAGCAGGCAAACCTTTATTTTCTGCATGTGTCAGAACCTTTATGTGATTACTTCGTTCTGGATAATCTGCAAGTACTCTACGTAACACAGCGATACTGCCATCTGGTGAAGCATCATCCACAAAGATGTACTCTACATCTATCAACGTCTGCTCCATCAAGGATTGAGAACAACGAGCTACAAAAGGCTCAACCTTATAAATTGGAACAATTACAGATACCTTATATAATTCTTTTCCCATAAACGAAGTAGCGAACTAAAATCTTTATACGCTTCCAAAGAGATAACTGATCAAAGATATTCAAGCGATGATAAAAGAAGTTAAAATAAAACTTTTCATCGAAGATGGGCGACTTACGATAATATTCCCACCATATATCAAAGTTTACACTGTACTTTTTCCAAGGTTTATGACCATTAAAATGTATATTGCCATGATTAATTGCCTCACGCACATTCTCTCCAGCCAGAATGGATGAGATTTTATTCCTCTCTTTATTGAGAAAATAATATGAATAATCTGTCATATTATATTTAATAGATAAAAACAATACTTTTTCGCCACAGGTAAGATTGAGGATATCTTGATCCTGATATTTTAGTTTCTCTTTGGCTAGATTGCGAAATTTATCGACTATCTTATCCTGCAACATCTTTTTGCAATTCATCATTATAAATCCAGATTGTAGATACTGTCCCTGCCTTAAACCTTCTACAGAAGAAATATACTTTATTCCATCATCGCTAAAATTAAGTCCTAAATCTCTAGTAGCCGCCAAATAATAAGGCTCAATATCAGTATGATATAATTCGAACAGGTCCATTCTAAAAATTATATCAGCATCTGAGTAAATCACTTTGTCATACTCAGTAATCAATTCTGGAATTAACAACCGATAGTAAGCAGGGGTCGTAATCCCTCGGATTTCAAAGGAGGCATCAAATGTTTCGTCAACCTGCCGATACTGGATGCGACAATTATCGTAATACTGCGGTAGCTTATTTAGTTCCTCTTTTCTTAATGATATATTGGATGAATGTAAAATAAAGATATCATAAAATGTATCTTCATTGGCATTCATCATTAAGGAAGATATACAGACACAAGCCGGTAAAATCAGGTTGTTATCGAAAGCAAAAGCTATAGGAATAGTATTCATGAATTTACGTTCTTTATAAGATTCTGATATAGCATAATTAATCTGTCCACATTAAGATTCAACTTAAATTTATTGGCATGCAACAAAGAGTTTTTTCCTAAATTTTCACGCAATTCTTTAGTAATTAACAATTCCTTAATTGCTTGTGCCAATTGTGTAGGATTTTCTTTCTCAACAAGTAAACCATTATATTGATTAACACAAACTTCCGGAACTCCACCGACTTTAGAAGCAATAATAGGGATACCATACATTAAAGCCTCCATAATACTTAATGATATGGCTTCCGTTCTAGACGGCTGTAAATAAATGTCGGTAAAAGCAAGAAAATCATCTACATCATTACGTATTCCAGCAGAGATGAAATCATTAGTAACCTCTTGTTCTTTTAGAAAAGTTTGAAACTTGAGATTTTCAGATTCGTTTAATCCTATAATGATAATTTTAAAGGAAGGAAGTGTATTCTCCTCTTTTACCAACTTAACAGCTTTAGCTAAAATATCAAAACCCTTTACATTAACATCAAAACCAATAGAAGTTAATATTAAAGTGTTAGCTGGTATTTTTAAATCCTTTTTTAAATTTGGATTAAGAATCTTTCCTTTAGAAACTCCCAAATAAGAAACGATAAATTTCTTAGAGTTTCCTATTTTAGCAATCAATTTCTCTTGTACGCCTTTACTCACAGATATAACAAGATCCAAAGACCTATAACAGATTCTTGTCAAAAGTCTCATTATATACGATGTATAAAGGTATTCACAATGCTGAGTCAGAATTTGCTTACTTTTAGGATAAAATAATCTAACCAATATAAATAAGAAATATACAATAAACCCAAAATGATAATGGATAATATCAGGCTTCTCGTTTCGGATTATCTGAAATACTTGCCAACTTCGTCGCAATATATTACCTTGTACCACATAGATATTAGAATTCAGTTTCTTTAAATCTTCATAATACGTATTCGGCTGCGGAATGTTATTATAAACAATAGACAAATTAACATCTCTTTTCAATAATTCAATATTAAATTTCTCCAAGCCACCGTATTTAGTGGAATACATACCTGTTACGTATAAGATATTCATAAAAACAACTATATATTATATTTTAACTTTCTGCAAAACGAAAGCATCTCTGACACAAAACGTAAATGATGAGTCAAACACCACATTGTCAATTTAACTTTCATACTCAAAAATGGACATGAAAGTATATACTGATGAGATCTAGGAAAAATCAACATAAAAGTTCCAAAAGAATCTCTATAAAAACATAGCTCTTGCTTTGCATTTAACAATCGCCAACATAATTCTTTTTCATAATATTTATATTCTCCTTTTTCTTTAAAGTAAGAAATCAAATCTAAGTTTAAATCTATTTTCACACGATTTGATTTTTCATTTTGATTATGTAAAAATGATGAAGGATTGGAACGATTATAATAATATAAAGCTTTACCTATATGAATCGGATGAGCTGAATTCAATAATAATTTGGTAGATACATAATAATCTTCACACATATTCTTCCCTGAAGGGAAAAATATGTTTTTATCAAAAAAAAGATTGCGTTTTATTAACATATTCCATATAGGATTCCATGTTGACGCTATATAAGTCCTTAATGCATTGATTTTATCAATATTGGGATATTGTATATGAAGTATTTCTTCCCCATTACAATCAACAGATATCGCATCACATAGGACTAGGTCTGATTTATTTGATTTTGCAAAATGATACATAGAAAGTAGCATATCTTTATCCATCCAATCATCATTATCACAAAAACAAATAAATTCACCTGATGCAACCATTAGGCCTTTATTTCTTGAAGAAGAGACACCAAGATTTTCCTTATTATATATAAATTTACATTGTGATACTCTACTTGGGTATTTCTTCAATATTTCCTTAATAATATTTATGCTATCATCGGTTGATGCATCATCCACAAAAACATATTCTATATTCTCAAAAGTTTGTTCAAATAAAGAATGTACGCATCGTTCAATATAAATTGATGAATTATGGACGGGGACAATAATACTTACTCGAGATATGACTGCATCATACATAGTTAGAATAATTTATGGAAATGAACAATAATAGTACGAGTGAAATCATAAACTGAGAAAAGCTTATATTTCAATAAAAAAATAAATATCTGCTCTTTTATAGAAGAGCTTCCCATATAATTTATATAATAAGAAAAGTCCATTTTTCTTAAAACTGACAACCTTTCTTCTTTTTGAACATCATTATAATACAAAGCATTTAAAATACGCCGTTGATAGGAAGCAATCAGCCAATTTAGTTTTCTCAATGCCGTAGAATTCTTGATGGATTTTTTTAAAATCATAGATTCTACGGTTGTTCGAATTTGGTCGTAAGTAAAAATCTCAGAAGCTAAAGAATTGACACGTTTGGTCAGTGAGCCTGGAGTATAAGCAAAATAGCAGTAATCTGTATCATGAGATATGTAAATCCTATCAGAGCAAAGCATATAGGAAAAAAGAAATACAGCATCTTCACCTATATCCATACCCTCACAAAAACGCAGATGATGTTCTTCGATAATATTTCTCTTATACAATTTACTCCAAGGAGAAGTATGCCAATTCATATCGTTTTCTATAAAAATAGACTCAAAATTTGTTTTATCCACTAATTTAGCAGGATACAACTCTTTCTGAATATTATTACCGTTATGAATCTCTGCATAAGAAATTACCAAATCAACTTGCTCTTGTGAATGCTCCAATAAGTTGCCCAAATAAGATTCTCTTACAAAATCATCAGCATCTATAAATGCGACCCATTTCCCTTTGGCGTGATAAAGTCCTGTATTACGGGCAGAACTGACACCTCCGTTTTTCTTATGAAAGACTCTAATTCTTTGATCTTTTACAGTATATTCATCGCAAATTTCGCCAGACTTATCAGTACTACCATCGTCTATTAATATAAGTTCCCAATCAGATATTGATTGGTTAATGACACTATCCAAACAACGTCTTAATGTTACCTCAGAATTATATACAGGTATAATAATCGAAATCATATTATTATTTTTTTATTCTCATTAAACGTAAACGACGTTCAATAGCTAACAAATAACGACAAAGGAAAGAATTATGCACATAAGTTACCATTCTTTCACGGCATGATAAATCCAATTTTTTGGCATCCTGCAAAGTAGAGCGAATCCAATCTTTTTGATAGGGAATTTTAATTCTACTAACAATCAAGTTCTCTAAAGAATGTAATTTCAAACGCAGATAGGAAACCCAGAAATCTTGTAGTCTATCTCCAAGTGCTTCTCTAATTTTTTCTATGTAAGCTTCATCATATGCTAAAGTAACTACACGTCCATTCATAACAGATGTATCGTGAATTTCATAATTATAGTAGTTTTTATTATGGACATAAATTGAATGATGGATACGCAAACCTATCAGGATATTCATGATGACATCCTCACCTATCGGCAAGTCACGAGAAATATTGAAAACTTCATCGGATAAGATTTCTCTTTTTATGAGCCTACCCCAAATACTTGGAGGTAACTTTCCTTCTAATATCTTTGAGACGAATGTATCACCATCCATCTCCCCTTCTAATGAAGCTCCCGAGATAACCATATCAAGCCCTTCGGTTATTTTATCAACCAAGACCTCAAGAAAATCTTTTTCAATGGTATCATCTGCATCAACAAATGTAACATATTCACCTGAAGATAATTCTACTCCTTTTTTTCTTGCACTTGTAACACCGCTATTAGGTTGATAATAACATTGTATTCGAGCATCCTTTTGAGCTAGTTCTTGACATAAAGAGGCAGAAGAATCACTACTACCATCATCAACTAAGATTATTTCTAAATCAGAATAGGACTGATTTAAAATACTACGAATGCATTGCTGAATATATTTTTCCGCATTATAAACAGGAACGATAATAGAAACTAAAGGATTCATTTGTTAAAGACTGGTTTTCAGAAACAAAAGGGACTGATCTTGAAAGAACCGCAAATAGCCTTGTACTTGATTGTAATTGATCAAAGATAAATTGTTCTTATATTTATCCGGAGATAGAATCAGTCGGTCTTGTAAAGAAAATAAAGTCAAGAGGGAATCAAAGCGGCTTAATCCTCTTTTTTTATTTCCAACTGCTAAAAATTGTTTTCTAAAGATAATGGAAAAGACACATCCGTGAAAAGAGTCGGTCAATACAAACTCAGCATCGTCGAAGCTACGAAGCCATTGCTCCACCGACATCTTGATACACTGTTTTAATGGAAGTTTTTCATCAGTTGTTTCACTACTCATCCAAAAAGGAGTCAGTCCCTTCTCTTGAGCTATGCGTTCAACAAGTTCTTCTTTTTCTTTAGTCCGATCTATCATGTAGACCAGCATGTTACCTTTTGAGGGTTGAGTTTTGCTTTTTTTTATGAGAGCCTTATAATCATCGGCGGATAGAAGTAAGGTTGGGTCAAGTACTTGAATAGCCTGGGTATCAAAATACTTCCGGCAAAGCTGAACTCCAGACGATTCCCGTACGGATACGGCATTGAATCTCTTTAAAAGAGACGAACAGTTCTTTCTCTGCTCTTCTGTATATTCACAATAATCTACACCGAACGAAGCAGCATAAGCAACGCGCTTTATATCCGCATCACCTAAAAAAGCCAAGAAGGCTTCTTCTATCGGCTGATAGTACATAGGACGCCACACCTGATCGCTACCAACGATGATTGCATTAAAGCAAGAAGCAATTTGAGAAGTCCATATTCTCCGGGTATATTGATGAATATATTGGTGTATAAACCTATCAGTATATTGCCTGATGATTTGATGAGGAGCTTTAAAGATAGCAATCTTCTTACCTAACACAAAACGTTTGAATAAACGTTTGCATAATGCTAATGGATATATGATATAATAAGTACGTTCATATTGAGGTCTTGTTAGCACTTGTACCTCATATCCTATGCTTCTTAACACAGTCTGTAAGGCATAACATTGCAGAATACCACCGTAATTGGTATCTAATGGCAATGTTAATATCGCAATTTTCATAATTTTCTATAGATTTTTCTGATGATTCGCATCAATAGTGCAGAACTTGTCGATGCTTTATATGAGAAAGCAAAACTAGTTTTATCCAACATCATGTAGAAAAAGTTTCTATTAACAGATTTTTTTACGGGATAGATGATACTTGGATTGAAAGCCATGGCCTCATCTAATTTTTGCTCCTGTAATTGACAGTTCAGACTTTTCAATAAGGAAAGTGCACAATCGTTGTGAGCCAAAATAAGTCCACACCCTTTATCATCGTCTATCTCGGGATGGAGTCGTTCGATCCCCCAAAAATCGGCTAAAGTGATATCACTCTGGACATGATGAAGTTTGGCCGAACAAGCATAACAGCTGGGACGTAAAGATAAGTCAGATAAGAATGCTTGTATATATGTATTTTTCGCAGCAAATATTGAATCTTTTTTACCGTTTTGATATTCTATTTTTACACAATATGTCTTCCAACCTTTCTCTTTCGATCTAAAACTGATATTCTTAATTTTATCAGCTAAAGAGAGAGAAGAACCTCGTCTAATATGATAAGCATTGCATACCGATTCGTGTAAATACTTTTGCCATACCTTCGGGCTGGGTACTCCATGACAGACGACATCCACAGTAAACAGGTTTTGATAAGGTTTCCGTAGAAAGTTCTTCAATCCTACTATCTGACAAGGAGTACCGGAGAAAAGGACTTTTCTTCCTTCATCCAAAAATCGTTTCGCCTGTAGAAAGGAATCGCCAATATGGCTTTGTACATATTTGGATCCCCGGAAGCGAGAAAGCCCTTCTTTTGTTTTAGTATAATGATGCACTACATTCCATTGCACATCAAAACAGACTCCAAATACTACACCATTTTTTCGAAGAATGTGTTCGGCTATCAGGGTGAATATGCCACCGGAAGAACTCTGTAAGCGGATATCCGTGTCATTGTTGATACCGGCATAGACCGACGGAACTTTTGTGGAAGAAGCAGGATGTAATACGGGACATACTTTCTCACACAATTTACAGTTGATGCACCGCGACAAGTCTACATGTGGATATACGAAACCTTCTTTATCGGCTTTCATGGATATACAATTCTTGGAGCATACACTACGACATGCCTCACATCCACAACACTGCGACTTATCGGTTATCTTGATCATAGCGAAAATTTTTGCCTAACCAAAACGATTCTGCTTTTAATGAAATTGCGTTCGTTACGACTGCAACCTATAAAATAAATAGCAGTAGCAGAACACAAGACCGTGAGTACACACATCAGCAAGAAGCGCATAACACCATCGGCCATTTGCAGATACAAGAGCCCTGGTAGAACAGCAGCTACTAGAGTTACGCATAACACATTACCACAGACCTTATGCAAATAGCGGCTCATCGAAAGCCCCACCATCTTGTGCAAAAACAAGAGGCGGAGAAACAGGCAAGCGACAGCCACAGCCAAAGCTACAATCATAGTTGATTCCGGCTGAAATCCTATTCTTAGGCAAATATAGGATAAAGGAAAATTCATCAGTAACATTCCTCCTACAGTCAGCTGGTAATTACGAATTTGACCCGTAGCTACTTGTAAATTAATTAAGGTATTGGAAAGAATGTCACACATGGTAACAATCAAAATAAGCCGCACAAAATTAACGGTATGCTCTGGATAATGCTTTAACCACAAAGTCAGAACAAACTCTGTTTCAAACAACATAGTATAATCCGCAAAACGAAGCGTTGCGATTTTCCAGAACGAAGCGTTCGCTTCTGTAAAACGAAATGTATCTTGGGGAGCACCCCTACCCTACTCTTGATTTCCCAAAATCGACCGGCTTACGCCGGAAATGTGAAACGGCGTTTGAACACCATTCAA
>ENA-OPMV01000012-OPMV01000012.1-human-gut-metagenome-genome-assembly--contig:-NODE-12-length-75014-cov-4.834389_pt1 | contig 75014 bp, 69 predicted proteins | sample MGYA00241531_ERZ501759 | MGnify/ENA primary metagenome ERZ501759 (study PRJEB25962, sample SAMEA2042555) | human gut metagenome | biome: human gut; feature: human-associated habitat; material: faeces...
GAGGCTGAATGGAAAGAGCCCGGTACAATACCGAGCCCTATTCCAATCGAAGTCCGCCTCCTAATATAATGTTAAACCGTCCAACTTTTGGGGGTCACATCATTTACGGACCTGCATTTTAATTATCCCCAAATACATTTCTACAACCCATGTAGTAATTTTTTTTACACATATCTTCGATTTATAACGACAATAAATCTACTACATTAACCTATCTTTACGAAAAATATATTTTTTTCTTTCCCCGATCAAAAAAAGAGAGAAGATTTTTCTATATTTGTTTAATTATTAACGACTTAAAACAAAGGTAAATATGCATCCTACCAAAAACTCAAACGAGTTTTTTCTACATTCATCCAGAATTTGGACAATAGTCAGAATTTGGATGAGGATACTTATACTCACCTTATGTACCTTTGTGCCACTTCAAGCTTACAATGCATCCTTACCTATAGCTGACAATTTTCGTTTTATCCGGTATTCCACACAAGATGGATTGCCTTCCGACAAAGTCTTAGATATTTTACAAGACCAATATGGATTTATGTGGTTCGCTACAGAAAACGGACTTTCCCGATTCGATGGCATCCATTTCGTAAACTATACACACTCATCCCACAACAAAAACAGCCTATCAAATAATGTTGTCACATCCCTCGCCGAAGACCGATATGGCAATTTATGGATAGGTACACAAAATGGACTTAACCGCTATGACAGAATTCACAATCATTTTCAGCAATATACCACACAAAACGGATTGAAAAATAACTTTATCAGAGCTATCCATGTTGACAAAGAAGATAATTTATGGATAGAAACTGCACAAGGTTACTTAACACAATATTGCCTTAAAGACAACAAATGGCAGCATTTCAAACACAGCCCTGGAACAAACGAAGGAAATCATTTTTACTGGCAGATATACGAGGACTCTCTTCAAAATCTATGGATAGGAGGACGCGCCCTGCACGGTTTCTTATTTTCAAAAAAATCTTATCAATTCACCCCGGTTCCTACGTGGTCGGATAAAGGTATGCCGCTTGAATCGGCTTTTTACGTAAAAGCCCCAGATGGCAGCTTATTTTCCTCCTCATTTGGTTCTGTCCAGAAATATGATTTCTCACAACATAAATTCATACACTATCGCTCCATCCCTTTTGAAGCGACTTGCGCAGTTACTGACAAAAAAGGCTTCATCTGGATAGGAGGATACGGAGGACTACTCAGATGGCATTATCCACAAGACAAAATCGAGCTACTGACTTCTCATCCTGATATCCCCTACTCCCTTTCTTCCAACCAGATTCTCTGCCTGTATACATCAAACGACGGATGTGTATGGATTGGAACTGAAAACGGAATCAATTTATATGCACCACAAAATAATTTATTTCACACTTACACAGGGTATAAGGTCACTGCCTTGATGGAAGACAAAAACCGACATTTGTGGGTAGGAACCCAAGATGACGGAAGCTATGTTTTTGACTTCGAAAAGAAACAAATTGACCATTTTAATTATCGGCTGATGACAAAAGACATTGATTACCACACTTTCCAGCGTGAAAAAGAAATCATCAGGCAATATATCAGACACGAAGCAATCTATAATGAACAACATGCTTTGTCAGAAAATCTGGCTGATAATTTCCAAGCATACAAAAACGCAGATTTACACTTCCGATATCCAGATGAAAATCATGTATCAGCACTCTACCAAGACAATAAAGGCTTGATTTATGTCGGGTTATGGAATCATGTAGGATTCAATGTATACAATCCACAAAACCGACAATGGAAACGTTATGCCTTATGGAGCAAGAAGCCAGATTATCATTACCCACGCTTATGGCTAGGAAACCCGTTTGGAGCTAACTGGTATAATGGTTTTCTCGAAGACCGGAAGGGGCGTTTCTGGTGCATCACATGGGAATGTTTCGGACTGAATCTGTTCAATCGTAAAACAGGTAAATTTGAGTTCAAACATTATTTTCCCAATAATGTGCCCTGTTTCCCACAAGGAAAAATTGAACAGATATTCTATGATAAAAACTCTGACCGCTACATCTTTAATGGGAAAAGTACCTACTTCGGATATTATGACAACCAAAAGAAACGTTTTTACAAATTCGGAGAACACTTCCCAGACAATTATACTAACCTTGATATAATAAAAGGATATTACCAATACAGCAAAGCAAAAATATTCTCGCTTCCAAATGAATTTGGATGCGAGTACATACTGCCGGATGGCTATAACCGGCTTTATATGGCCAATGCACAAAGAATCATGTATATGAATCTTACAGACAATTCTGTGCATCAGATTCTTTCCATGCCTGGAAATACATCTTTTGCTTGGACACTCTCGGCCAACAAACAACTTCTTATTCTCTATTGCGATAAAGGATTTATGCAGGTAGATCTCCTAAAACACACTTACAAACCCTTACCACAGAACATCAACCTATCAGAAAATGAAGAAGTAAAAGTCATACTACAAACGTTAAACCACGAACTATTGGCAGGTACATCAAAAAACCTATGGAAACAAACTCCACGGCACACATGGGGAAAATTATTACCTGAAAATCAAACGGTTAACCTTTTACGAGAGACAGAAAATGACAAATTGTACGTTGGGGGAAGTAAAGGATTGTACATTTTCCAGAAAGGGAAAATTCAAAATTATATTCCTTTTTCAATGTATGATTCCCAAGGGCTACCTGGCACAGAAATCAGAGACATATATATATCCGATTCCACTACATGCTGGATTGCCACCAATGACGGACTGGCCAAACTGGGAAATGGTAAAATCGAAATCTTTGAGCACCATCCCCTCGACCCATACAGTCTCATTGACAATAATGTCTGTGCCATATCAAAAGGTCCAGACCATAAACTTTGGATAGCAACCTATCAAGGACTTTGTCTGCTCAATCCGGTAAACGGACGTTTTACAGACATGACACAACCCGGCAATGACTGCCTGACCTCCCGGCTCACTAGTTGCATAACCGAAGACAACCAAGGAAACATTTGGATAGGAACTACCGAAAAAGGCATCAATGTACTCTCTATCGAAGCAGATACTCTTACCCACTATTATCATCAATCATGGAATCCCTATAGTCTGCCTGATAATTACGTAGAATGTATCTTTTGCAGTCAGAACGGCAATATCTGGATAGGAACACATCAAGGATTGGTGAAATACAACGGAGGATGCAAACCATTCCAACGCATTTCGCAGACAGAAGAGCTTCAGGTGAAAGGCATACAAGAAGATTCACAACAACATTTATGGATTACCACCAACAAGGGATTATTATTATCCGATGCAAACGGTAATATTCTGCGTAAATTTCATGACTACCACGGTCTAACCGACAATAACTTATCAAGAGCAATCTGCTCACTAACAAACGGTAACATTGTCATTGGCGGGAATAATGGATTCAGTCTTTTCAGCCCCCAACAATTAAGTTTACCTCTTTCTGCTTCGCCAATAATGATTACAGATATAGAAGTAAACAGTTCACCATTTTCTACTGATCTGAACAAGAAAAAACAACTTTTCTTAGAAGACGACCAAAATTCATTTACCATCGGTTTCGCAGCTGCCGACTATGCTTACAGCACACACTTGAAATACCGATACAAACTGGTGCCTTTTGAAGAAAAATGGAATTACACAATGCCTCCCCTGCTTACGGCCAAATATACCAATATACCCTTTGGACAGTATTATCTAGAAATAGAGACTACAAATGCCTATGGAGAGTGGAGCAATTTACCCCTCAAAGTCTCTATTCAAATTGCACCCCCCTGGTATTACTCCTGGTGGTTCCTCACAATATTTATTGTCAGCAGTATATTGGGAGGATGGAGCTTTATCAGATTCAGGGAAAGACACCTTAGAAAAGAAAATGAGCAACTGGAAACATTGGTTAAAGAAAGAACCAATAAACTATATCAGATAATGGAAAATAAAAATAAGTTTTTTAACATTGTATCGCACGACTTGAAAAGTCCGCTAAACAGTGTAAATGTTTTATCTACTATCTTACTCGAAGACTATAATAGCCTGAATGAAGAAGAAAAACTTCAGAAAATACGTATGATTTCTAAAACTTCACGCCAAGGAAAAAAACTACTCGATAATCTCCAGCTATGGGTACTGTCCCAAAAAGAAATCATCAAGCCAGTCTTCCGACAAACAAATCTAACAGATGAAATAGAAGCTGTAATACAACTTTTAAACCCTGACATTCAAAAAAAAGAACTAATAATTACAGCTCCAACCCAGGCAGTGACTGTATATACAGATAAAAATATGCTATCTACTATTTTAAGAAATCTGATAGCCAATGCCATAAAATACTCTTACCGCAAAGGATGTATCCAGATATCGGTCCAAGAAGAAAAAGACTACTGGCATATTAGCATTAAAGACAACGGAGTAGGCATGTCGGCCGAACGGACCAAAAAACTTTTTCAAATCGGAACAAAAGTTTCTTCTTTAGGTACAGAAAAAGAAGAAGGAACTGGATTAGGATTACTTATTGTCAAAGAATTCATAAACCGACTAGGAGAAAGCATTCAAGTAAAAAGTATCCAAGGAAAAGGCAGTATATTTACATTTACATTACATAAAACCATAAGAAGATGATAAAAATATTCATTGTAGACGATTCTGAAATACATTTGGAAGGAATGAAAAGCATTCTTAAGCATTCAGATAACCTAATTGTAACAGCTACGGCACAAACGGCTGGAGAAGCTAAGCAACTGCTACGAAAAGAAAAATACGATTTGGCAATTCTTGATATCAGCCTAGAAGAAGAAACCGACGGACTGGACCTTGCCCATTTTATCAAGACTACATTTCCTGACATGCCTATCATCATCCTTTCTCATTATAAAGACATACACTATATCATCCAGTCATTAAAAATGCAACTGAACGGATACTTGGCTAAAGACACACAAGCGGAGGAACTGATTTGTGCCATACAAACTGTTGTACAAGGCAAAGGTTTCTACTTTGGTAATACAATTTCTTATAATGACATTATCAAAGCTTTTGGAGGAGAAGAAAATGTGAAAAAGCGGAAACCATATGAATTGACCGACAGGGAACTGGAGGTAATCCAGCTATTAGCCAATGGATATACCAGCAAAGAAATAGCCAATGAACTGAATATAGACCGCAACACAGTAGAAACCTACAAAGATCGGATAAAAAGCAAACTAGATTGCAAATCAGCCATTGAAATTGTGGTCTTTGCCTATAAAAACAAACTTATTCATTAAATATCAGTCAGTCAATCAGATCTAACAATTACAAGTTTCTGTTTTTAATAGAAAATAACACACTTCAATGAATTTAGATGAAAGAGATTGAACTTCGTCACATTTTTTTTTTAACTTTGCGCTGCAACTCAAAGCAAGATTACAAACAACTTTAAACAAAAAATATTAGAGATTATGATGACTATTGACAAATTCAACTTTGCCGGCAAAAAGGCAATCGTTCGTGTGGACTTCAATGTACCTTTGAACGAAGAAGGTAAAATTACAGACGATACTCGTATCCGTGGTGCACTGCCTACTTTGAAAAAAATCTTGGCAGACGGTGGTGCTTTGATTATCATGTCACACATGGGTAAACCAAAAGGCAAAGTAAACGCTAAATATTCTTTGAGCCAGATTGTAGACGCTGTAGCTGCTGCTTTGGGTACTCCGGTTCAGTTTGCTCCTGACTGTGCTAAAGCTCAGGACGCTGCTGCTGCTTTGAAACCGGGTGAAGTATTGCTGCTTGAAAACCTCCGTTTCTATCCGGAAGAAGAAGGTAAGCCTGTAGGCATTGAAAAAGAAGATCCTGCTTACGAAGACGCTAAGAAAGCTATGAAGGCTTCTCAGAAAGAATTCGCTAAGACTTTGGCTTCTTACGCTGACTGCTACGTAATGGACGCATTCGGTACTGCTCACCGTAAACACGCTTCTACAGCTGTTATCGCTGACTACTTCGATGCAGACCACAAGATGCTGGGCTACCTGATGGAAAAAGAAGTACAGGCTGTTGACAACGTATTGAAAGACATCAAACGTCCGTTCACTGCTATTATGGGTGGTTCTAAAGTTTCTACTAAGATCGGTATCATCGAAAACTTGATGGACAAAGTAGACAACTTGATTCTTTGCGGTGGTATGGCATTTACTTTCGCTAAGGCTCAGGGTGGTAAGATCGGTAACTCATTGGTAGAAGATGACAAACTGGATCTGGCTTTGGAAATCATGGCTAAGGCTAAAGCTAAAGGTGTAAACTTGGTTTTGGGTTGCGACTGTATCGCTGCTGACAAGTTTGCTAACGATGCAAATACTCAGGTTTGCGAAGACAAGAACATTCCTGACGGATGGATGGGTCTGGATGCAGGTCCTAAGACTCGCGAAGAATTCAAAGCTGCTATCAAGGGTGCTAAGACTATCCTGTGGAACGGTCCTGCCGGTGTATTCGAAATGGACAACTTCGCTGGTGGTTCTAAGGTAATCGCTGAAGCTATTGCTGAAGCTACTAAAGAAGGTGCTTTCTCATTGATCGGTGGTGGTGACTCTGTAGCTTGTATCAACAAGTTCGGTATGGCTGACCAGGTATCTTATATCTCAACTGGTGGTGGTGCATTGCTCGAAGCTATCGAAGGTAAAATCCTTCCGGGTATCGCAGCTATCCGTGGCGATAAATAAAGTATAAAAACTTTATCATAAAATATCAAGGCATGACTTTTCGGTCATGCCTTTTTTTATTTCCTGCTCGTACATAAAACCCCATATTATTTTGATAAGAGATTGTTTTTTCCGAAATTTGCACTTACCAACAAAAGTATTATGCAGAAATTTATCTATCTCATTTGCCTTCTATTATCTGTCATATACACACGTTCAGAGGCACAAATATTTCAATATATCGGTATCGCAGACGGACTTAGCAGTCGAAGAGTTCTCTCTATTCAACAAGGAGAACACGATTACATATGGATCCTTACTCACAAGGGAATTGACCGTTATAACGGAAAGCAGTTTGCACATTATCCGCTGATTAAAAACGGAACGGTTGTCAACTGTTTCCCTAATCTGAATATTTTAAAAACAGACAAGGAAAAAAAGTTATGGGAAATTGGGAAAGACGGACTGGTTTTCAACTTGAATGAAGCCAGAGACTCTTTTCAACTGGTATTTGATTTACATGAGCAGTTCCCGGAAACTCAAAAGTGCCCGATAACTTGCATCTATCTAGACGATGAAAAGAATATCTGGTTCTGTACAGAAGGATATCAATATCTTTATAATGGAGATACTCAAAAGACGCATAAAATAAGTCAGAAAATCCCTGGTAAAGTAACTTGTATCACACAGGCAAAGGGAAATAAATATTTCATATCCACTGAACAGTTTCTGTATTCAGCAGTCTTAAATAAAGGTCAACTGACAAATGTACAGAGAATCAATATCTCTACCATTAATATTATAGATTACATTTATTACCATAAGCCCACAAACAAGCTTATCATCAATGCCCTGCTCGACAAATTGTTTATCTATACCCCAGATAGTGGAGAATTAATAGACCTCGGAAAACACCTGAAAGACATTGGAGTCAACACCATCACGCCCAACCGGAAAAACCTGGATGAAGTGTTCATTGCAACCGATGGAGACGGAGTATACAAACTGGATGTCAGAAAAAAGGAACTTTCTCATTTCTTAAAAGAAGACAATGAGAGTTTTAACAAGATGAACGGAAGTATCATCAAGGATATCTATATGGACCAGAGTAACCGTATCTGGAACGTGATTTATCCCATCGGTATTACCGTCTATTCAGAAAAATACCCTAAATACCAATGGCTTAAACATGCACCGAACAGCAGCAACACTTTGTCAAACGACTGTATCAACGGCATCATGGAGGACTCTGATGGAGATATATGGTATGCCACCTGTAACGGAATAAGCTGTTATGACATAAGTGAAAAGAAGTGGAAAAGCTATTGCACAGAGAAGGAACTTCCTCAATATGAAAATCATATCTTCCTGTCCGTATGCGAAATAAGACCGGGAATTATCCTGGCCGGAGGTTATATGTCCGGCATCTTCCGCATAGACAAGAAGGCCGGAACTACAACTTTCCATCAGCAAGGAAAATCGCAGGCACGTGAAACCCCGGACAAATATATCCGCGGACTGATAAAAGATAAAAACGAAGTTATCTGGAGTGGAGGATTCTACAGCCTGAAAAGCTTTGATACACGTACGCAGGAAAAACAGGAATACAGTAGCTCCTACCCTATCACGTATCTTTTAGAAAGAAATGAAAATTCTTTCTGGGTAGGAACCATACAAGGATTATATGTATTCGATAAAACGAAACAGCAACTGTATCCTTACATGGAAAAAGAAGACTTTGGCTGTATCAATGCAATCTACAATACTCCCGATTTGAAAAAAACGTATGTCGGCACCTACGGTAACGGGTTGTTTATCATTGATAATCAAACAAATGAAATCACACACTGCATGGCCAATAACAGCGGCTTGCAAACCAATAATATCTATAGTATTGTTCCTGACAAAAACGGTAATTTGTTTTTAGGAACAGAAAATGGACTGTCTTTCTATAATCTGAAAGAACAGACTTTTACCAACTGGACCCGGGAACAAGGTTTACAAGGAGCTAACTTTAATCCGACTGCCGGAATACATACCCGAAACGGTCAGCTGATTTTTGGAAGCAACGAGGGAGTTATTATCTTGCCCGACAGCCTGGAACTACCTTCAAACTTTTCTAGTCACATGGTATTCTCTAACCTGAATATCATGTACCACCCTGTATACCCGATGGAAAAGAATTCTCCTTTGACAAAGATTCTGGACGAAACCAATTTCATTCAATTGAAATACGACCAGAACACATTCTCAATGGACGTGTCTTCCATCAATTTCGACAATCCATCAAGTATTCTGTATAGTTGGAAACTGGAAGGATTCTACGATCAATGGACTCCTCCCACCAGCAACGGAACCATACGCTATACTAACTTATCGCCAGGTAATTATACTCTAAAAGTGCGATCTATCCTGCTCGATAACCAGCAGATACTGGAAGAAAGAGAAATACAGATTATGGTAGAACGCCCTTTCTGGCTGACTTTCTGGGCCTTTCTGGTATATGCTTTGTTGATTAGTGGAGCAGCCTACACCTTCCTGCGCTACCAGATTATCAAACGTGAGCGGAAAACTTCTGAAGAAAAAATCAATTTCTTTACACATGCCGCACACGATATCCGTACACCGTTGACCATGATTAAAGCTCCCCTGAGTGAAATCATGGAAAAAGAAAACCTAAGTGAAAACGGACAAAAAAACATCAAACTAGCCATGCAAAGCACCGAGAACCTGGCAGAACTGGCTAATAACCTGATTAACTTTCAGAAAGAAGAACTATACTCTTCACAAACCATCGTGACAGAGCACGAATTGAACCATTACTTAAGCAACTACCTGCTTCAGTTTGAAAGTTTTGCCCGCCAGAAAGACATCAAACTGTCTTACGAAAGTACGTTTGACAGCCTGAATGTATGGATTGATGTAAGTAAAATGGATTCCATCTTACGTAACTTGTTGTCTAATGCCCTGAAATATACCCCGCAAGGAGGGAGTGTATCGCTAAAAGCTGAAAACAACAAAAACAACTGGACACTCACCATCTCTGATACTGGCATTGGAATGAACAAGGAAGACCAGAAAAAACTCTTCAAATATTTGTTCAGAGGATACAACACTGCTAATCAGACTACCACTGGATGTGGCATCGGCATGTTGCTGACCTATCGCCTGATTGAAAATCATGAAGGTAAAATCTCATTCAGCAGTACAGAAAACGTAGGAACCACTTTCGTATTGAGTTTCCCCATAAAAAGCAAAAACTATCTGTATAAAAAAGAAGAGAAAGAAGCCACCACGGAGAAAACACAGGCTATAGAAAAAAAGACAACGGAAAGTATTATAACAGATGTACAATTCACCAATGTACAGACAGACGGACAAGCTCCTTTCATTCTTGTGGTAGAAGATAATGTATCTCTGAGATCGTTCATTATGCACAGCCTCTCAGACACCTATCGTGTAGAGGGTGTTGGCAATGGACAAGAAGCCCTTGATTTTGTCCACGAAAAGCAACCGGACTTAATTCTGTCTGATATCATGATGCCAATAATGGATGGCAAAAGAATGTGCCAGATACTGAAAGAACAAATGGAAACCAGCCATATTCCAATTATTCTTCTTACCGCACTCGGCGACAAGGAGCATATTCTGGAAGGACTGGAAATTAAAGCCGACCAGTATCTGGTGAAACCTTTTGATATACATATTTTAAAAGCTACCATTCATACCCTTATAGAAAACCGAAGGATGTTACGTGACCGATTTAAATCGGCCGTAACCGCATTACCGGAAGAAGCTCCTGCCGTGGAATTGCCCACAAGCCTGGACGACGAGTTTATTCAGAAAGTGACCGAACTTGTCAAAGAAGGATTAGGAAAGAACTTCAATGTAGATACCTTGTGCGCTTCAGTTAACATGAGCCGTACCAGCTTCTACAACAAGATTAAAGCTTTGACGGGAATAGCTCCAGCAGAGTTTATCCGTAATATCAGAATGCAAGAAGCTGCCCTAATGTTAAAAAGCCAGCGCTATACGGTAGCCGAGGTTTCAGACAAAATGGGTTTTGCCGACCCCAAATATTTTACGGATACCTTTAAAAAATTTTATGGGGTCCCCCCAAGTATTTACATGAAAAAGAATTAAACGCAATAACATGAATTTCTATTTAAGAGCATTTTTCATCTTCTTCCGAATAGGTCTATTCACCATTGGAGGAGGATATGCCATGGTTCCTTTAATAGAAGCCGACCTGGTAGACAAACGAAAATGGATAAAAAAGGAAGACTTTCTAGACTTGATGGCACTGGCACAAACTGTACCAGGCATCTTTGCCGTCAACATTGCCATCTTTATCGGCTATAAACTGAAAGGATTCTGGGGAGCTTTCTGGATGGCCCTAGGTACCATACTTCCCTCTTTTCTCATCATCCTAGCTATCGCTCTGTTTTTCAGACAATTTCAACATGTAGAAGCTGTAGAACATGTGTTCAAAGGCATCCGTCCCGCAGTAGTAGCCTTAATTGCAGCTCCTACCTTTAAAATGGCAAAATCGGCCCGTATCAACCGATACAATATCTGGATTCCGGTGGTTTCGGCACTACTGATATGGCTTCTCGGTTTTTCGCCTATCTATGTCATCATCCTCAGTGGATTAGGAGGTTACCTTTATGGACGCTACCAAAAGAAATATAACTAAAAGGAGATAAACTATGGTACTTTTATTACTGAAATTATTCTACACGTTTTTCAAAATAGGCTTATTCGGATTCGGGGGAGGTTACGCCATGATTTCCATGATACAAGGAGAGGTAGTCACCCGTTACGAATGGCTCAGTTCGTCCGACTTTACAGACATCATCGCTATCAGCCAGATGACCCCTGGTCCTATTGGTATTAATTCCGCGACCTACGTGGGATACACGGCCATGGTAAATGCCGGCTACTCACACGCAGTCGGCATACTAGGCTCTACGGTGGCCACATTCTCTGTGGTACTACCTTCGTTTATACTCATGATATTTATCAGCCGTTTTTTTCTGAAATATCAACGTCATCCGGCAGTAGAAGCCGTATTTAATGGCCTGCGTCCCGGAGTAGTCGGTCTGCTTGCAGCTGCTGCTCTCGTACTGATGAATGGGGAAAATTTCGGAACAGACACATACCAAATCATTATCAGCATCCTGCTTTTTATCGGATGCTTCATTGCTTCCAACCGATATAAGGTAAACCCGATTCTGCTGATTGTATGCAGTGGTATCTTAGGCTACTTTATATACTAAAAATAACTTTACTCTTCACTCTCCGGTAAAATGGACTGGGGAGTGGGGATTGAAAAATCATTGTCTGCAAACAAAGATGCCAGCCCCGAAACCTGCTTTAAACGAAGCAATTCATCTTTATCCATTCCTATATTTTTCATAATCCACTTATCCGACATCCCAGCCTGAGTCAGTTCCGCCACAATATTCGTCATTAATCCAATATCATGAGTCCCCCGCGCACGATTATGACGGATGGTAGATCCCATACGGTTAGACAAATCCTTATCAATTACCACTACAGGCAACATCCCATTCTCACGTTCATAAATTCGCTGAGAGGTTTTCAGCACCTGATAACGATGAAACCCATCTACAATAATATACTTGTCATTTTCCTTGTCATAATAACATACGCAAGGCATAGTAAATCCATCTTCCCAAATTGACAGTTCCAATAACTTCATTTCTGGGGGAGCCACCACATTCGGATTATAATTATTGGCACACACTTTCTCCACCGGTACGGCTTTTACATGGTAAACCGGACTTGTTTTCTCTTCTATGTCCATATCTTCTTATATTGTTGTAAAATATAATCTTTCATTTTTTTCTCTTCTTTGTTCATGGCAAATCCCATATATTTACATGCATAATCATTACGAAGAATACACAAGCACATACGTTTATAAGTAGGTATTTCCCTGAACTCCGCAATATCAATATCATCCAAATACTCCATCATAACCGGACGCTTGGCCGTCTTGTAGTTACTTTTATTTCTTACCGTTATCGGGATATTCAGCTTTTCAAGTTTTGCTATCGTTTCATCACTCAAACAACCACCTTTCGTTCTCCAGAACTTAATACTGGTATGCAACTTGTTTAAATAACCTCTTCGGGTTTCCTCCGGAAGTGTGGAAAGTAGAAATTCCATGAAGGACTTCCAGGTATGCCCCTCCGGTAATTTAATAGAACCGTATCCCATCGCATGGGTACCTCCATAAATAGCAGAAAAATTAACTCCGTTCACACGGCCAATCATCCGACCCCAGGTATCCGGCTCTATCGCTTTATACAAGCGTAAACTCTCAATGGCCTCACTAATAAAAGGACTGGCAACTCGCTGCCGTTCCAAGCTCACACCTGCATAATAATAAAGGTCATACAGGCGATTGTAATCCCAACCGAATTTTCCATTTGCAGTCCAGATATCAGTCGTTTTCCAATCATAAATGGGATAAAGATTATACACATCATTGGCAATCTTGGAAGTCCACTGATAATTGTGATAAAGCTGTTGCTTCAAGCCCCCGTAAATGGTACGCCATCGGTTATAGCTTTCTTGAGTTCGTATTCCAACCAGACAAGCTGTACGTACTGCCTTTTTCTTTTCATGCAGCCAGGCAGCAAAACGTAGTTGGAACTCATAGTCCCACATATTTTCATGAAAGAAATCAAAATCTTGTGCCCTCAGCACATTTTGAGGAATTTCTCGTACCCAAATATCTCGTACTTTCTCATCCCATGGTCGCCAATAATGCTGATACATGGAAGTACACGTCCTTACTTTAAAAGGAACGCAAACCCGATACACATCAAGAATATCTTTATTCTTCTCTAAAATACGATTAACAAACTCAATGGTATGGTCATACTGCACTTCATAATCCATAAAGAAGACACCAAGCTTAATATTCAGTTGATGCCGACGTATATAATCAATACATAAATTAAGCAGCACACCACTGTCCTTTCCTCCAGAAAACGACACGTAAATGTTATCAAATTCTTTAAAAAGAACAGCCAAACGCTCTTGTGTCAGTTCATAGACATTTTTCGGTTTTTCATTCGTTTTCATGCTTCTTCCTCATTTTAAGATACAAGTTCCACGCACGTTCTATTTCAAATCCGTGTGTACGGAAATATGATTCATGAGGTTTCTGAACAACAGCCTCCACGCCCCTTTCTTCTCCCAAGAAATCATTATCCACAGCATCCAATAAGCTCACAAAAACATCTTCATCGTCATTACTAACATAATAGTTATTGATTACCAAAGATTTTTTCCGTACCTCTACAGGAAAAAAACCGACTACCTGATTAGCAGAAAATGCCACAAACCAAATAAATGATTCATTGGTTTTAAAGGGATAATTATGATTATACTTAATAATTTCCGGATTCATCACCAATGGGGCTATACAGTTATATAATTCGGGAGATGTACCGGACATTTTCACCACAACTGCCATATATTTATTATTTTTCCAACTAATAGACCGAGCAAAAATAACAAATATCCTTCAAATAAGCTTATTTTCTAACAATTATATATTACGAAGCAATGAATCAAAGGTAGAATAACAAAAGGTCTGTCCATTTTCATCGGTATAAAGAAGACAATTGGAAGATTGCACATCCAACAATGGTAACTTTTGAGTAGAAAGACAAACATCCAGGCAAAAATAATGATGACGGTTCAAAGCATTCTGCGCCCAATGACGTAGCACTTCATCTTTCGCCTTTAAAACAATAGATTTCTCCCCCGACACCTCAGGAGAAAAGCCACCATGCATCAAATCAAACTTAATCCGGGCATGATTGGCAAACAATGTATCCATCCGGTTGTTCAATATCAGATCTTCCGTCACGCCACATTCCAACCCTCCTGTTGAAGAAAGAAGCCAAAGACGATCAGACAAAACCAACGCCTGTTCAATATCATGAGTAGACAGAAGAATAGCCCTCTTTTCCTCTATGGCCAGACGATGCAGAAGATTCATGATTTCAATACGGCTTACCACATCTAAAAAAGCGGTCGGTTCATCCAACAATATCAACGGACATTCCTGCACCAGCGCTTTGGCAATCATCACTTTCTGTCGTTCTCCGTCAGAAAGTTCAGCCATATAACATCGTGCCTTATGTGCTATCTCTACGGCTTGCAGTGCATGTTCTACCAACTGCTTGTCGGTCTTATCCAAACGTCCGAAAAATCCTGTATAAGGCTGTCGTCCCAAGGCGACCAGTTCATATACTGTCAACCCTCCTGCTTGCGTACGGTCTGTCAATACGACCCCTATGGTTCTTGACAACTCACGTTCGGAGTAGGCAGACAAATCACGCCCCAACAGTTTCAAGTCGCCAGATAAAGACGGTTGAGCAGCCGCCAAAGTGCGAAGTAAGGTAGATTTACCTGCTCCATTCGCTCCCAGTAGGCATGTCAATTCCCCACGAAAAAGCTGAAAATTCAGACCGGAATGTACCTCCGTCCGCTTCTTCCCTACCTGATAACCGATTGTCAGGTTACGACCCTCTACCACTATTTCCGATTGATTCATCAGTTAAAGTATTGAATTCGACGTTGATTGATAATGACATAAATGATGACCGGCGCCCCCAAGATTGGAGTTACGGCATTCAGCGGTATTACCCCCGACTCTCCCGGAAGGACGCAAATCAAGTTACACAGCAATGCCAATGCTCCTCCGGCAAGCAGCGTAACAGGCATCAGCGAATTATGGTTGGAGGTACCCAGCATCAAACGAGCCAGATGAGGAACTGCCAGACCGATAAAAGATATAGGACCACAGAATGAAGTCGTTACCGCAGTCAGCAATCCGGTAGCCAACAATAAGAAGTTACGTACCCGGCGAATATTCACTCCCAGATTTTCGGCATAGCGCGGCCCCAAAAGCAAGGCATTCAAAGGCTTAATAAGCATAACTGCTACTAACAAGCCGACCACAGTCAGCAACAAAAAGGCCGGAAGCTGCTCCAAAGAAACTCCACCAAAGTTTCCCATTCCCCACACCATATACGAGTGGACTCCTTCTGCCGTAGCAAAGAAATTCAACAAAGAAATCAGTGAAGAAGTAATATAGCCTATCATGATACCGGCTATGAGCAGCATTACATTACTTTTTATCAAAGAGGATAAAAACAATACCAAAGCCAACACAGCTACAGCACCCAAAAATGCACCTAATATGACAGAAAAAAATCCGGAAAGTGTAAACACACCTGTGGCAATGGTTCCTCCTCCGGCAAGCATCACAAGTGCTACTCCCAAGCTGGCTCCTGAACTGATTCCTAAAATAGAAGAATCGGCCAATGGGTTACTGAAAACCGTCTGCAACATCAGTCCGGAAGCCGACAAGGCAGCTCCACAAAGCAAAGCCGTGATACATTGAGGAAAACGCGATTCCCACACGATAAACGTCCAGCTTGCCTTTTCAGCCTCTTCTCCACTTAAAATACGCAGCACTTCCTGCGCCGGAATATCTACCGAACCTAAAAATAAATTGGCTACCACTAAAAGCGCTATCAAAAGAGCCAGGGTGCCGAATATTACGTAATGTTTTTTATCAGAATGTATCATTCCGCTAAATTACTAAAATATTTCGGTTCATAGCCTTCCAGCAACTCGGGATGGAATATTTTTACCATATCTTTCAACAATACCTCCGGATGAAAAGGTGATTCTTCATAAAAAGGTATCCGATAGGTGTTACATCCATAAATCCGACGTTCGCGGAATGCCTTGAAACGAGTATAAAGCGAGTAGTCCTTCTGAAGTTCCTTATAAGTTTTATCTTGTGGCTGATTGTATTTTATCAACCAGAAATCGGCATGTTCTCCTTTGTCGAAGACGGCTTCAAAAGCCATCGGCACAGAACCACTGTTCGGCAATTCTGCAAAAACATAATCTGCTCCAGCATCTGCATACAAGCGTCCTGTAGTACTCTGTCCTCCGGCAATATACCATGCAGAGCCATACTTCAAATCACTTAATACCGTAGGACGGGAAGTAGCCTGCGCTGCCAAATTCTTTACTGTCAGATATTCTTTTTCTATTTGCGCAAAAAGTGAATCTCCTCGCTGCTCCTGCCCTACCAGCAATCCATAAAAGCGCAACCATTCTGCACGCCCTAACGGAGAAGTTTCCATGTAATCCGCACATTCGATTACGGGTACTCCCAACTTTCCTACCCGACCGTATCCTCCGCTGTTCTCAAACGGAGAAAGCATGATGGCATCCGGACGAAGGTCGATAATTTTCTCAATATCCGGATTCATTCCGTTTCCACAATCTACAATTTCTCCATTCCGGCATCCATCCTGTACCTCCGGCATCTTGAAATATTCCAGGTTACAGACTCCCTTGATACTTTTTGCCTGTCCCAATTCTTTCAGTACACTTCCATGCACCACAGAATACACTACGGCCCGCTCCAACGGAACCCGTACGACAGTCCCCTCCGGCAAATTTTCCGGAACCGGTTGAGTCTTATCAGTCAACAGATAAGTATGCAATATTTTCAATGTATCCCATGGGTTACGAATAGAAACCATGGTATAATCAGGGAACCTTACCACAGACAAGTTGGTGGCATACCTCATCTTCAGGGTGTCTCCCCCCTCCTGAACGGAAGAAGTCTTGCTTCCTCCGCCGCAGGCAGAGAGAAGCAAGACTGTAATTACTATATGGGCAGATAGTAAAATTTGTTTCATAAAAATCAATCGATGAAAGCCATTGTTTTAGGATTCTGACCACCACAATCAAACTTTTCTACAAAGTTTCCGTTACGGTCAAAACGATACATCGTACCATTAGCTTCTGAATAGAATGTCACACCTATATAAATATCTCCCTTCTCATCATCCACGCTCATCATATAGACACTTGATGTAGCCAGTTCCGCAGGTGCATTTTTCAGGAAAGAGGATGAATTTACCGTAGCTGTCTTAATATTATAAGAGAAGAATGTATTGGTCGTACTTGTTTCAGGCCAATTAGAGTAATCTGTTTCTGAATTTACAAAATACACCATATCATCTCCTACCGCCATATTTGTAGCAACTCCTAAAGAAGTCTGTTTATTACCATTTTGCGGTTCTATCATCTGAGCAGAATATCCCTTATCCGCATAATTTCCCCAAGAAATCAGGAAAATCTTTCCATCTTCTTCCAATACCTGATTCGGGTTAAGGTCTACTGTCAAAGTAGTTTCTAACTGCATATTGGCAGCATTGATCACAAACAAATCTGTATGATATTGATACCCCGTATCGCTTTTAGTATATGAATTAGCTACATAAAGCTTGCCATCGCATTCAGCAATACCTTCCAGATTAGCTCCTCCTTTAAATGTACCAACAACCTTCAAGGTATTTGCATCCAGTTTCGTCACCTGACCACCATATTGCGTCATATAAATATATCCGTCATCAGCTGCCAAATAACGAGGATCTCCTTCTGATTCAGGAATTGTATAGCGCTGTTTCTCTACTCCAGCCGTATTCATCCGAACCAAATATCTTGAACCTGCAATAATTGCATAAAGGTCATTATTATATTCAATCATGGACTGTCCTGTATCACCTAATTTAGCCTGATTCTGAGTATAAAAAATATCATTAATAAATTCGGCATCTTTATCCGGTGCATAAAAAGACAATGTTGCATTGTTATATCCCATGGTACCTTCATTCAGAATAAATGCCCGATGAGTAGGAAGGGTAACCTTAGAACCACTGTCATCAAATAACTCTTCATCTTCGCTACAAGCTACCAGTGACGCTCCTAATGTCACCATGCAGCACAAACTGAAAAATAATTTTCTAAATTGCATAAATATTTAAATTTAAAAATGAATAGCAGCTGTTATTTTCCATGAACGCCCTGGCATCGGATAATACTTTATTACCTCATATTGCTCATTCATGAAATTAATTAAATCTGCCTGTAGTCTTAAACGACAGGTCTTAAATGAAAATTGCCGAGAAAGAGTTAGCGTTTGTTCCACATACCCTTCAATTTCATTCTCCGGAATATTCTGTGAGAAATAATATCTTTTTCCGACTCCAATCAAACTATATCCTAATTTTATCCATGGCGTTTCCAAGATGACAGAACCGTTCCCATTATGTTCTGGCGTATAAGGCAATTGATCCTTATAATTTTTAGCATTCGGGTCAGTCAAATCAACAGCCTTTTGCCATGTATAACTTCCTGATACATGTGCTTTAAACAATTCACCTAAAGGAATACCCATAGAAAGAGTGATATCAGCTCCCCATATATGAGTTTTCCCATAATTCGCCATTCTCCATACATAAGTAGAAGGAAAAGCTACAATCTTGTCTGTTACCTGATTGAAATACACATCCCCTGTGAATGTCAAATAGTCCCATACAGAGTTCTTTTTTGCTCCCCACGTTACGCCAATATTGTATTCCTTTGCTTTTTCCGGACGAAGAGAACGATTTCCTAATCGATAATAATATAAATCATTGAAAGTAGGAGTACGGAAGGTACTTTTATACATCGCTCGCAGGAAAAAATCCTGTTCACTCAAAGGTCTCCAATTTATAGAAAAAGACGGAGATAACTTCTTTAAATCTTCTGGCTTATCACCGGTCTCTACATGTTCTTTTACATACGTATTTATTAAAGAAGCATCCATTTGCACACTGCCCAATTGATAGCGGGCGTGTAAGGCCGTCAAAGAAGTTACACGAGTTGGGAACGGACAATCCGGTAAATTACTATCCAATGTATTCACTGCTAAATCTTGAGCCAATGATACGGAAAAGCCCTGAAACGGTCGATACAAAACAGCTCCCGAAGCATAATATTCATGCTGGGTATAATGATCTGTGGAAACTCCACCCTCATATTGTGCTCCCTTATCCTGGTATTTATTCCAGGCATAATTGTACTTAGCCAACACCTGCAATGACCATTTCTCAGCTATTTTATCCTGATATTTTGCTTGCACGAAAGCATTCTTATCCCATAGGCGTTCATTTGAAACCGGATTATACAAAATTACGGCTCCCGGTAATCCACGTTCAGACTGATAATAATATGCCTTTACATTCAATTTCTTATCTTCCTTAAATTCATGCATAAGATTCCATTCTGTATGCCAGGAATCCACTTCCGAATTATTTCTCTTCTCCGTTTGGGTATATTTTCCGTTTTTCAGCAAAAAAGGATACTGCCCATCCGAACGTAAATAATCTCCGTCGACAGACAGTACCGTCTTTTCACCAAACTGCTGTCCATATCGAAAATAAGGATTGACCAAACCAAAAGAACCGCCTTTTACCTGAAACAACAATTGCCATTTTCTATCTCCCAAAAACTCAGGACGAGAAGTCTCAATATTCAAGACTCCCGCCGAAGCATACAATCTGGCAGACTGAAGCATATCTTCATTCTGACCTACACTTAACGATAAAGATTCTACGTTATCTAAAGAAAAACGCCCTATATCTATCTGTCCAGCCTGACAATTGCTTACGGCAACTCCATCATAACTAATTGCAGTATGGGCTGCTCCCATATTACGAACGGAAACTGTTTTCAACCCTCCCGTACCTCCATAATCACGTACATCGGTACCCGCAAAACGCCTTACCGCATCTGCCATATTCTGAATACCCAAATCTTCCATCATATCTTTCCCCAAACGCTGCACAGGAACAGCTGAAGATATTTTATTCATTGTTTTCTTCCCGCTCACCGTCACATCTGGAATCTGGTGTACCTTTCCCGTAATACTATCTGAATCTGTTTTTTGTGCACAAAGTGTTCCCACTCCGGCCCAAATCCACAGACACATAGCTATAAGAAAGCGATACCCGACAATAATAGCCGGTTCATTCAAGTTTTTCATTCAAATTTTAATTGTAATTCTACATTACGCACGTTCTTGCCATCCTTTCCTCGAGAATGCAAGCATGACTTTGTTTTGCAGGTCTTCTGACTTACTCCCGTTTGTCTTGCCTTCCCATCTTTATTTAAAAGACAGTGGCCTTGCAGAGGGTAGACAAACGTAAATGACTGGAGCTTACAGCAGCGGGACTGTCCGGGACTTTCACCCGATTCCCTTTTCATCCGCGATTTCGCTTAACCGGAAATCAATACGGAACAAAACATTGCAAATATACATTTTTCCTGAAAAACAAATACAACTTTTTAGAAAATATATCTATACAATAAAACAAGCCTAATGTCGGGATATAAAAAAGCCAGACATTCATTGTCTGGCTTTTTACATTTCAATAATTACTTCTGAACTTCAATCTTTTTCCCTTATTTAAAAGTCAGCCCGTTAAACAAAGCAGACTTTCCACCTTGATCTGTACCAATCAGCTGAAGTTTACCATTCTTCAAAATAGCTTTACAAGTACCTTCTCCATCGTCCATACCTGAACGTCCAGGCACAAACTTAAGGTAAGCTATATTTCCTTCCATGCGTGTCAGAGAAAATTCATAAGTGACCAACAGCGACTTACGACCACTTGGTTCCACCACATATACTGACATAAAACCATTATACAAAGCTCCATCATTGTAAGGATTCAAATTCTTTTTCTCACTCACATTCAAATCAAAACTCATTACAGCATCTTTTTGAGGAGTAGTGGCACTCCAAGTTTTATTCCATGCCGAATTCCCAGTTTGTGCATAAACCATTCCTGAGAAACAGAGCAAAAAGATTAATAATACCCTGCAACTTTTGTAAAAATAACACTTCTCCATAATTCAAAATTTAATAGTTACAATTCATCATATAGATACAACAAATATACTAAGTATCATTACAAAAAATATCTTAATACAAGCTTTTTATGTTTCTAAAAATACTTGTCTGAAAAAACATTTTCTTACCTTCGGACATTATAATACATATACAACGTTCACATTACTTTATTTATTATTACATAATCATGATTTTTACAGCTGAAAACATACTGATGATTGGCTCTATCCTTATTTTTTCCAGCATTCTCATCAGTAAAACCGGATACCGGTTTGGTATTCCCACTCTTCTACTTTTCCTGATAGTAGGAATGTGTTTTGGCAGTGACGGACTCGGACTGCAATTCAACAGTGCTTCAGACGCGCAATTCATTGGAATGATGGCACTAAGTATTATCCTGTTCTCCGGAGGTATGGATACCAAATACAACGAAATCAAACCCATCCTTACTCCCGGTATTATCCTGTCAACTGCCGGTGTATTGCTTACCACTTTATTGACCGGTATATTTATATTCTATATTTCCGACTGGAACCGAACCAACATAGAATTAACCCTGCTTAGTTCCTTGCTGCTCGCCGCTACCATGTCGTCTACAGACTCTGCTTCTGTGTTCAACCTGCTCCGCTCCCAACGCATGAACCTGAAACAAAACCTGCGTCCTATGCTGGAGCTGGAAAGTGGAAGTAATGACCCGATGGCCTACATGCTGACCATCGTACTGATACAAGTGATTTCAAGTGGAAGTAATCCTGATTTTCTACTGATTACCAAAGACCTGCTCGTGCAGTTCTTCTTCGGTGGAGTCATCGGTTACGCCATGGGACGATTCAGCGTATGGCTGATAAACCGCATCAACCTGTCCAACAGTTCGCTTTACTCAATCCTCTTGTTGAGCCTGGTATTCATTACCTTCACCATTACGGATCAGCTGAAAGGAAATGCTTATCTGGCGGTCTACATCATGGGAGTCATTCTTGGAAATACCCGACTGGCTTTCCGAAAAGAAATCAATACCTTTATGAGCGGACTGACCTGGCTTTTCCAGATTATCATGTTCCTTACTTTAGGACTACTGGTCAACCCGCACGAAATGCTCGACATTGCAGCGGTAGCCTTACTGATTGGTGTGTTTATGATTCTCGTCGCCCGTCCGCTCAGCGTATTCCTCTGTCTGCTGCCTTTCCGTAACATTACGAATAAAGGCAGACTGTTTGTTTCGTGGGTGGGACTGAGAGGAGCTACTCCCATCATTTTTGCAACTTATCCGGTATTGGCACAGATTGAAGGTTCACAGCAATTGTTCAATATTGTATTCTTCATCACGCTTCTGTCTTTGGTTATTCAGGGGATGACCATTACAAAGGCGGCAAAAATCCTACAACTGGACTTGCCCGCACCTAAAGAAGGAAATGAATTTGGAGTGGAACTGCCGGAAGAAATTGATACCCGTCTGAATGACCTCACCCTGACAGCCGAAATGCTGGAAGACAAAAACAGACTGGCCGAAATGCAGATTCCGAAAGGAACATTGGTCATGCTCGTGAAACGTGGCAATGAGTTCCTCATTCCCAACGGACAAATGGAGTTGAAACCGGGAGATAAATTACTGCTTATATCAGAAAACAAAAACAAGTCGGCTGATTAATTCTCAGCCAACTTGTTTTTCAAATATTCATAAAAATCGTACTGCGCACGTACATCGTCGTTACCCGGTTTTCTTTTAAAGATATTCCTCAACTGATTGTCCACCCAGCATGCCTTCCGGTTGGCCGACAGCTGAAGTTCCAGCATATCTGTCAGTTCCCGACGAAGCCTGCCGTCGAGAATAGGAGTTACCGCCTCGATACGACGATACAAATTACGACGCATCCAGTCGGGCGAACCGATAAAGACCAACGGGTCACCTCCATTCCCGAAGTACCACACACGGGCATGCTCCAAGAAACTGTCCACAATACGGGTAACCCGAATATTCCGACTAAACGATTCTCCCGGAACCAGACAGCAGATTCCTCGTACAATCAAATCAATCTGCACCCCTGCCTCACTGGCACGATACAGCTCATCTATCATAGCCGTATCCTGCAAGGCATTCATCTTCAAAATAATCCGGCCAGGCTTTCCATCTTTTGTCAAATCGATTTCCCGCTGAATCAGGGCTTTCAATTCTGGAAGCAGATTGAAACGTGCTATCAACAGGCGTTTGAAACGAGGCTCTGTCACTTCTTTCCGCAAGACCTTAAACAGGGTACACATGTCGTCCACTATCTGCTTGTTACAGGTATACAAAGCTATGTCTGCATAAATCTTTGCCGTTTTCTCATTAAAATTACCCGTACTGACATACGCGTAGCTTCTTAACCGTTCTCCCTTGTCATTCTTCCGGAGAATCAATGCCACCTTGGCATGTACTTTCAATCCCGGAATGCTGAATATAATGTCAATCCCCGCCTTTCGCATCAATTCGGCCGTAGCCAGGTTATTTTCCTCATCAAAGCGGGCTTTCAGCTCCACAAACACCGTGACATGCTTCCCGTTTCGTGCGGCAGCAATCAAGGCATTAATCACTTCCGAATGTTCTGCCACACGATACTGCGTAATCATGATTTCACGACAAAAAGGATCATGAACGGCTTCATACAGAAAATGAATGAAATGTTCAAAACTGTGATACGGATAATAAAGCAGCATATCCCGTTTGGCTATCCGACGATACATAAAGTGTTTTTCATTCATCCCAGGCAAGAACATCGGCTGTGGCTTGACGATGGCCGGAATATCCGGATTCGGGTTAGGGAGGGAAGCCAAATCTTCCAGGTTCAGATGCTTGTCGCCTGGCACAAGTTCTTCCCGGTTGATTCCCAGCGCTTCTACCAGGGCATCCAGAAAATCATCCGGCATTTTCCGGTCATATACAAAACGGCAGATAGCGCCAATCTTCCGCTTCTTCACCTTCTCCTTCAATTTTTCCACCATGCTCTCAGCAGGTACATCATCTACAAACACATCAGCATCACGTGAAATCTTACAACAATAACTGCATTCTACCTTGTAGCCAATAAACACCTCTTTCAAATTGGCCTTAATTATATCCTCCAGAAACATGAGGTAATAATTTCCCTCATGCGAAGGAAGCTGCACAAAGCGGGGCACCTTACTATAAGGCATTTTTATAATATAATATTCCGGCTTCTCCTGCGCATCTTTCCATACCCTTACAGCCAGATACAAACGTCTGTCCCTCAAGAAAAAGCGCACATTATCCGGATCGATTTTCACCGGCTGAATGTAGGGAAACACTTCTTCCATAAAAAAGCGATGCACAAACTCCTTATGAAAATCCTCCACCTCACTTTTACTCTGGTAAAACACCACATGATTACGTCGTAATGCCGGAAGAATCTTTTCTTCATAGATGCGTACACGGTCTTCCAACTGACGGTTCACCGTATCCGTAATCTGCCGAATCAGATTATGAGCTTCCTCCACAGTCATGTCTTCACTCTTACCTCCAGATGCTACCGCTTTATGTTCCGCCACACGAACCTGATAAAACTCTTCAAGATTCGACGAATAAATAGCTATGAAATTGATTCTTTCGAACAGAGGAAGCGTATCATCATCTGCCTCCAGCAATACGCGATGATTAAATGACAACCAGCTTATATCTCGGTTGAAATAATTATAGTGTTTTTCCATATACTGAAATCATTCAAGGTTTTTTCAAATGTAGTATCTTTGCCGGACAAAAGCAAAAGAAAAATGAAAAGAATCGGACTCTTATCGGATACCCACGGCTACTGGGACAAACGTTACCTGAAATATTTCGAAAATTGTGACGAAATATGGCATGCCGGCGACATCGGTTCACTGGAGGTAACCGAACGTCTGGCGGATTTTCGTCCACTGAGAGCTGTCTACGGCAACATCGACGGACAAGACTTGCGTATACGTTTTCCAGAAATCAACCGTTTCCAACTGGAAGGTACCGACATACTCATCAAACACATCGGAGGTTATCCTGGAAAGTATGATTCTTCCATTCGGGAAACACTTATGATACATCCCCCGAAGCTGTTTATCAGTGGCCATTCACACATTCTAAAAGTTAAATACGACCGCAACCTGGGGTTACTCCATATCAACCCGGGAGCTGCCGGAAAATATGGTTTTCATCGGGTACGCACACTTGTACGATTCAACATAGAAAACGGAAATTTCTCTGACCTGGAGGTAATTGAATTGAATGATTAAAACAAAAAAGTCTTGTCACATTCAAAAAACTTTCCGAAATTTGCATTCAAAATAAAACTCTATATGAAAACTTATCTAGTTACTGGAGCTGCCGGATTCATCGGAGCCAATTATATAAAATATATTCTGGGCAAACATGACGACATCAAGATTGTAATTCTCGACGCTTTGACATATGCCGGGAACCTGGAAACAATCTCACAGGACATCGACAACGAACGTTGCTTCTTTGTAAAAGGAAATATCTGTGACCGTAATTTGGCCGACCAGTTATTTGCTGACTACAAGTTTGATTACATCGTAAACTTTGCAGCTGAAAGTCATGTGGACCGCAGCATCGAAAATCCGCAATTATTCTTACAGACCAACATTCTGGGAACACAGAACCTGCTGGATGCAGCCCGTCGTGCATGGGTCACAGGAAAAGATGAAAACGGCTATCCTACCTGGAGAAAAGGCGTTCGATTCCACCAGGTTTCTACTGATGAAGTATATGGTTCTTTAGGGACAGAAGGATATTTCACCGAAGAAACTCCGCTTTGTCCGCACAGTCCGTACAGCGCCTCAAAAACCAGTGCTGATTTAATCGTGATGGCTTACCGTGACACCTATAAAATGCCTGTCACTATCAGCCGCTGCTCCAACAACTACGGACCATACCATTTCCCTGAAAAACTGATTCCTCTCATTATCAAGAATATTCTGGAAGGAAAACGTCTGCCTGTATATGGAGACGGTACCAACGTACGCGACTGGCTCTACGTGGAAGATCATTGTAAAGCTATCGACATGATTATCCATAACGGAAAGGATGGTGAAATTTATAATGTAGGAGGCCATAACGAAAAACAGAATATTGAAATCGTTAAACTGACCATTGCAACCATTCATCAGATAATGACCGAGCAACCGGAATACCGGAATATACTTAAAAAGAAGGAAATGACTCCTGACGGACAAATCAGCATTGACTGGATTAACGATTCGCTGATTACTTTTGTCAAGGACAGACTCGGACACGACCAGCGTTATGCCATTGACCCGACCAAAATCACCCGCGAGCTCGGATGGACACCTGAAACAAAATTTGAAGATGGTATTGTAAAAACAATACGATGGTATCTTGACAACCAGAAATGGGTGAAAAATGTAACCAGCGGAGAATATCAGAACTACTACGAGAATATGTACAAGAATCGCTAAATAACCTTTCTTTACATTACATAATAGAATGTCATTCCGGAAAGAAATTTCCAGAATGACATTTTTTATTTTCACCAATCCCTTTTCACTTTATCAGCAAGCAAAAAGAAATAAAAAACATTTTGACAACTTATTTCAAAAATCACTTGCATATTTATAAAATACACCTATCTTTGCAAGCAAATAAACATTTAAAGAAATTCACACATGAGTTACCTTATAAAACCAGCCAATTATAAGCCGCTGCTTGATATGAAACAGACCGAGCTGGGCATCAAACAAATTAAAGAGTTTTTCCAGCAAAATCTCTCGTCCGAACTTCGCTTGCGCCGTGTTACTGCTCCTTTGTTTGTACTAAAAGGAATGGGAATCAACGATGATTTGAGCGGTACGGAACGCCCTGTCAGCTTCCCCATCAAAGACTTGGGAGACCAGCAGGCAGAAGTAGTTCACTCACTGGCCAAATGGAAACGTGTAACTTTAGCCGACTATCAGATTGAACCCGGCTACGGAATTTATACCGATATGAATGCCATACGTGCCGATGAAGAGTTAGGCAACATACATTCTCTTTATGTAGACCAGTGGGACTGGGAACGGGTTATTACGCCGGAACAACGTACAGTAGACTTCCTGAAAAGTATTGTGACCCGTATCTATGCAGCCATGCGCCGCACAGAGTACATGATTTGTGAAATGTATCCACAGATTAAGTCATTCCTGCCCCACGATGTACATTTCATTCATTCGGAGGACTTATTGCAAATGTATCCTGATAAGACTGCCAAGGAACGCGAAAACCTGATTACAGAACGTTTTGGAGCCGTTTTCATCATCGGAATCGGAAACAAGCTGAGTAACGGACAACCACATGACCTGCGTGCTCCGGACTACGACGATTATACCACTGTAGATCCCAAGACAGGGCTTCCTGGCTTGAACGGTGACTTGCTGGTGTGGAACGACGTGTTGCAACGTGCACTGGAAATTTCCTCCATGGGTATCCGCGTGGACAAGGCTGCCATGCTCAAGCAATTGGAATTAGCCGGAAAAGAAGAACGTACCAAACTGTATTTCCACCAGCGCCTGCTAAACGACACACTCCCTCTGACCATTGGAGGAGGTATCGGACAGTCACGTTTGTGTATGCTTTATCTGAAGAAGGCACATATCGGAGAAATCCAAGCCAGCATCTGGCCGGAAGACATGCGTGAAGAATGCGCACGACTGGGTATGCAACTTATCTGACAAACACATAGATCATCATATAAAATAACAATCCCCTTGCTCCGTTTTATGGGTGGAGCAAGGGGATTTCTTTTTGCGTATTTATTGATTTGTTGTTTCTTACCAGTTGATAGGAGTCTCTCCATGAGCCACCAGGTATTCATTGGTGCGACTGAAATGCTTGTTTCCAAAGAAACCGTTATAAGCCGACAAAGGAGACGGGTGCACAGAAGTTAACACCAGATGCTTGTTGCGGTCAATAAACGCTCCTTTCTTCTGCGCATAAGCCCCCCACAAGATAAACACCAAATGTTCTTTCTGTTCAGCCAGCACACGGATGGCCGCATCCGTAAACTCCTCCCAACCTCTGCGCTGATGTGAACCAGCCTGATGGGCACGCACCGTCAAGGTAGCGTTCAGCAGCAGCACACCCTGCTCGGCCCAACGAGTCAGGTTACCACTGGCAGGAATCGGCATACCCAGATCATCGTGGATTTCCTTGAATATATTCTGCAAAGAAGGAGGAAATGCTACCCCGTCGTTCACCGAAAAACACAAGCCATGCGCCTGTCCCGGTCCGTGATACGGGTCCTGCCCGATAATCACCACTTTCACCTTATCAAAAGGACAAAGGTTGAATGCATTGAAAATCAATCTTCCGGGAGGATATACCGTAGTCTGCTGATACTCCTGACGGACAAAATCGGTCAACCGGACAAAATAATCTTTTTCAAACTCCGGCGCCAGTGCCTTTTTCCATCCTTCTTCTATCTGTACATTCATAATACGATGAGTAAATAATTAATCCCAAAGGTTCAATTTATTCTTTTGAGCTTCCGCAAGTGAAACCGTCTGTACCGTTTTCTGGCGGTTCTTTTCACGCAAAGCCTGATATTCTTCATTCAAAGCTTCCACAAAAGCCGGACGTTGCTCACTATTCAGCAACTTGGCAGCCACCAATGCATTTTGTGAAGCATCCTTCATGTATACCACCGGCGCATGATACACCGGAGCAATCTTCAGTGCCGTATGCAGCTTCGAAGTGGTAGCTCCGCCAATCATTACCGGCACATCAAGGCCCGCCCGCTGCAGTTCGGTTACCACGTGCACCATCTCTTCCAGCGAAGGAGTAATCAGTCCGCTCAGTCCTACGATATCCACCTTTTCACGGATAGCCGTTTCCACAATCTGCTCGGCCGGTACCATCACGCCCAAGTCTATAATTTCATAGTTGTTGCACGCCATGACCACCGACACGATGTTCTTTCCGATGTCGTGCACGTCGCCCTTCACCGTAGCTACCAGCACCTTTCCAGCACTGCGGGTACCTTCTTCTTTTTCCGCCTCGATATAAGGCTGAAGAATAGCTACCGCCTTTTTCATGGTCCGTGCAGTTTTCACCACCTGCGGCAAGAACATTTTTCCCGAACCGAATAAGTCTCCTACATGATTCATACCTGCCATCAGCGGTCCTTCGATGATGCTCACCGCATTCGGATAACGTGAAAGCGCCTCCTGCAGGTCTTCCTCCAGATAATCCGAAAGTCCCTTCACCAGTGCATATTGCAACCGTTCTTCCACCGTAGTGTTATTCCTCCACAGTAGTTGAGCCGACGCACTTCCTTCTTGAGAAGCAGTACCTTCTTTCTCCTGCTTCAACCGTTCTGCCGTTTCAATCAAGCGTTCTGCAGCATCCGCCCGACGGTTCAGCACGACATCCTCAATCCGTTCCAGAATATCCTGCGGAATATCCGTATACAATACAGACGTAGCCGGATTGACAATTCCCATATCCATTCCCTGCTGAATGGCATGATACAAGAATACGGCATGCATAGCCTCACGAATGTAGTTGTTGCCACGGAAAGAGAACGACAAGTTGCTCACACCTCCACTGACATGAGCCCCCGGCAGATTCTTACGTATCCATCCGGTAGCCTGAATGAAATCGACCGCATAATTATTATGCTCTTCAATACCCGTAGCTACGGCCAGCACATTAGGGTCGAAAATGATATCTTCAGGAGCAAATCCTACCTTATCTACCAGAATGCGATATGCCCGTTCGCACACCTCAATCTTGCGACTGTACGTATCGGCCTGCCCCTTCTCGTCAAAAGCCATGACGATGACTGCCGCTCCGAGCTGTTTTACTTCACGGGCATGCGCTATAAAGACCTCTTCTCCTTCCTTCAAGGAGATAGAGTTGACAATACATTTTCCCTGCACACATTTCAGTCCGGCACGTATCACTTCCCACTTGGAAGAGTCAATCATAATGGGCACACGGGCTATTTCCGGCTCCGAAGCCACCAAATTCAGGAAGGTAGTCATCTCTTGTGCGGCATCCAGCAAGCCATCGTCCATATTTACGTCGATGACCAAAGCGCCGTCTTCCACCTGCTTGCGGGCTATCGACAAAGCCTCATCGTATTTCTTCTCATTAATGAGTCGCAGAAACTTACGTGAACCTGCCACGTTACAGCGTTCACCTACATTAACGAAATTGATTTCCGGAGAAACTTCGAGCAACTCCAATCCCGACAACCACAAATGCGCGTGCTTCTTCACAGGCACACGAGGCTGTACCCCTTGTATCAGTTCCTGATACTTGGCTATGTATTGTTCCGTCGTACCGCAGCATCCTCCGATAATATTTACCAGCCCTTCTTCGATATACTCCTTCACTTCGGCAGCCATATCTTCGGGAGTCTGGTCATATTGTCCCAGCGAATTCGGCAATCCGGCATTCGGATAAGCACTGATATAATAAGGCGCACGTGAAGCAAGATGCTCTAGGAAAGGTTTCAACTGACGGGCACCAAATGAACAGTTCAACCCGACGGAAAACAAGTCAGCATGTTCCACCGAAGCTAAAAAGGCATCTAACGTCTGCCCAGACAAGGTACGTCCGGCAATGTCCGACACGGTAACCGACAGCATCAAAGGTACCCTACGTCCGATTTTTTCCATCGACAATTCTGCTGCCCGAATAGCCGCTTTGGCATTCAACGTGTCAAAAATAGTCTCAATCAGCAGGGCATCCACTCCCCCTTCCAGCAAGGCTTCCATCTGCTCACAATAAGCTGCCTGCAATTCATCAAAAGTCAGCGCACGAAAAGCCGGGTTATTTACGTCCGGACTCATGGAACAAGTCTTGTTGGTAGGCCCTACAGAACCCGCCACAAAACGCGGCTTTTCCGGATTCAATACTGTAAACTCATCGGCCATCCGGCGTGCCAGACGTGCTGCCGCAAGATTGATTTCCCGACAATAAGCCTGCACATGATAATCGGCCATCGACACCGAAGTGGCATTAAAGCTATTGGTTTCAATAATATCGGCACCTGCCACAAGGTATTTCCGATGAATATCTTCTATTACTTCCGGACGAGTAAGACACAGCAAGTCATTATTCCCTTTCAATTGCCCGGGAATATCCTTAAAACGTTCTCCCCGGAAATCAGCTTCCGAAAGATTATATTGCTGTATCATCGTACCCATGGCCCCATCGAGCACCAGAATACGTTCCCGTATCAGTTGTTGTATCGTCTTTGTCTGCATAGTTTTCGTGCACTATTATTTAATTTAGCGTTTGAACATACGGTCCATCATACGTCGGTCTTCTTTTTCCTTCAACGTCTGACGTTTGTCATACTGCTTCTTACCTTTGGCCAGCGCAATGACTACCTTGGCCAGTCCCCGCTCGTTAATATACATGCGAGTCGGCACAATTGTAAAACCAGGCTCATCAGAAGTACGCTGCAACTTGCGCAATTCTTTCTTTGTCAGCAGCAGTTTGCGGTCACGACGAGCCGTATGATTGTTATAAGAACCGTAGAAATACTCTGCAATGTGCATGTTCTTTACCCACAGTTCTCCACGGGAAAAGAAACAGAAAGTATCTACCAGACTGGCCTTTCCCTGCCGGATAGACTTGATTTCCGTTCCGGTCAGCACAATTCCGGCCGTGTACGTATCGATAAATTCATAATCGAACGACGCCCGCTTGTTCTTGATATTAATATTATTTGAAACAGGTCTCATCAATTCAAAATTACAGACAATTTATTAAACACAAATTCTATCATCACCGGAGAAAGCAGTATCAGAATGGAGGCGACAACCGTATAGGAAGTCAACTTACTCTCCGGTATTTCCAAAAAACGTCGTGCCCCTTCAAACACCACAGCCACAGTATACAACTGAAGAATCCAGTGAAGTATTTCAATGGAAATCAGCCCATTTACCATATCGAGCACAAACAGAACCGTCATAGAGTACCCCACAAACACTTGGAGAGTTTCCTTTGGAATATACTTGTTGAACAAGTTCCAGCTGATTTTATCCAGCAGATACACCGCAACAAAAAATCCACCAAACAAAGACACGGCTATAGCGCAGCAGCGAGTTAAAGCCCACTGGAAAAACTCCGAGCTGACATCACGCCCGATAAAAGTACCTATAAATTCCGACAATCCGCACAATCCAATAAGCGGATAGACGTATTCCGACATCATCCTGCTTCCCTGTCCTTCAGCCGCTTCTTTTTCCCAAAAGCGTCCGGGTGAAGAAAGTAAAAATGCCATTTTATTGAACAATTCTTTATAATTCATTCCCAATTCTTTTCATTATGCGATGAAACGAATTGCAAATTTACAAAAAAGTATGAGATAAAGGAAAGAGGGACTTATCTTTTCAAGCTATTTAAAATTCGGTATTCCCAAAATAAAATCAGCCTTGAAAATTCAGAGAAAAACAGTGTATGGAAAAGACTTTCAGAGAAGTGTTTTTTAACCCTCACCAAAATGCACTTACGTTTAAAACAAAACTCTTTTGTGTTTCAACTAAAACGCCCTTGCGTTTAACTCCAAACTCTTTGACGTTTGAATGTAAACGCAAGGGCGTTTTTTCAAAAATAAAATCGGCACTATAAATAGCTGTATAAGCCATTTTATAATGCCGATTCTTATCTTTACGATTTATGTTTATTATTAATTAGCAGCAGTTTCTTTATACAAATTATACACAACCGTCTTAGTACGTTTTTTATTGGTATCTTTTGTCGGTACAGTGTAACTGTTATTATTATATTCGTAATCTACTTCCAGTTTTTCGGGCTTCTCTCCATGAGCATTCTCATATTGAGCCAGTAAAGAAGACAAACTTACATAAACAGCATCTGAATATTTCAGGGTATAATCATTTGCCCAAGCTTCAGATGCTTCTGCACCTTCTTCAGTAGAAGAATCATCTATACCCGTAAGCTGATAACGCAAATATAACTTCAGGGTCTTAGTAGTCACGTTATCTTCTTCAGGCACATAATACACATTCAAATGGTGATTTACCAACTCAGTACTTAAATTTTCATTGGTAGTACTTTTTTTCAGAAAATAGGCAGGAGTCAAAACCAAATATTTATTATATCCCCATATTCCACCACCATTCTCTCCCAAAGAATAAAGAGAAACGGTAGAGGTTACATCAGGTAAAGTTGACCCAGCATTGTCCAACTCTTTCAAATAAACCGGGTCGCTTAACAATGTGACCGGTAATTTTTCTGTTTCTGCAGTCAAATCCACATCATTATACTGGCAATAAACAAAAGCCAACTTAGAACTAGCAGTAGTAGTAACAGTCTTATTAGGAACAAATTGTAAGCCATCAGGAGTTGAGAAAGTCACATTACCCAAGCTTGAATTCACTTCCAAATAACCGTAATATTCACTAATTCCATCATCTTCTGAGTTCAAACAAGAACTAAACCCCGCCATTGTAAATAATGCAGCAAAAATGACTGCCAATTTCTGTTTTTTCATACTCTATTCTACTCTTATCTTTAGTTTAATAAATATTTTTAGATTTAAAATTCACAAAATAAATACGAAAAGAAAAAAAGACTGCACGGGAACAGTGTTATTTTAACACAAATAAACTTTTCATGGTTATTTTACTTCTGCAAAACTATCCAAATGCTCGTCTACATACGTTGCTATTTGTGCGGTAATCTGCTCCTCCTCTTCCATATATTGTTCTTCCAAATCATCAAAAGCTTCATATTGCTCATACATAGCCATGAATTCCTCTTCCGTACGTTCCTTCTCCAAATCCTCACGATGAGCATCGTATATTTTTTTAGCCTCGTATATTAACTTCGAAAACTCTTTTGCCCCAAACATACGCATCGCTTTGGCAAACGGATTATCAAAAATATACGGTCCGTATCCATTCTGGATAAGCTGTACGAAACCTCCTTCCATCACTTCCTCCCGAAAAAAATGATAGCCTAACAAAGTATGCTGATACCCGTTCAGCAACGGCATGGTATCCGCATTAATCTTTCCTCCTGTCACCTCCAGGTATTTATCGATAAATACTTTCAAAAAAGCATCCATCCCCTCTTCTGCCCCTTTGCGCAAATCCGCATCCGAAACCGTAATCTGATTCATTTCCATTCTATACCTAATAATTGTTACCTATCTCTATGCAAACCCATAACAGGGTATCTTTGCTGTATCCAGGGCAAAGATACAAGTTTCTTTCAGAAGATGAAAAACATTTTGTCAACCGGAGTTTGCAAAACAGCCCAAACCGAAAAAAATATCATTAAAATGTAACAAAAAGTTTGGTTTCACCCGTTGCAGAACGAAATAAAACGACTAACTTTGCGAATGGATTAAGGAAGAAATTCCCTAATTCAGGGTTTACGAAATACCTATTTTTTATTACCAATAAAACGTAAAGAATATGACTTATTCACACGAAGTTGAACACATGTGTGTTGTAAAAAAAGGACCTAATCATGGTCCAGCTCCAATTCCTGAAGAAGGAAAATGGGTTAAATCAAAAGAAATTAAAGACATCTCTGGTTTAACTCACGGTATTGGTTGGTGTGCTCCTCAGCAGGGTGCCTGCAAGTTGACACTGAACGTAAAAGAAGGTGTTATCCAGGAAGCATTGGTTGAAACAATCGGTTGCTCTGGTATGACTCACTCAGCTGCCATGGCATCTGAAATCCTGCCGGGAAAAACCATCTTGGAAGCATTGAACACTGACTTGGTGTGCGACGCTATCAATACAGCTATGCGTGAATTGTTCTTGCAGATTGTGTACGGACGTACTCAGTCAGCTTTCTCTGAAGGCGGTCTGATGATCGGTGCCGGTCTGGAAGACTTGGGTAAAGGTCTGCGTAGCCAGGTAGGTACTCTGTACGGTACTTTGGCAAAAGGTCCTCGTTACCTGGAAATGGCTGAAGGCTATATCAAAACTATCGCTCTTGACAAGAACGACGAAATCTGCGGATACGAATTCGTTCACCTGGGCAAGTTCATGGATGAGATCAAGAAAGGCACTGACGCAAACGAAGCTTTGAAGAAAGTAACTGGTACTTACGGACGCTTCACAGCAGAACAAGGCGCAGTTAAACATATTGACCCACGTCAGGAATAATATAAGGAGGAAAAGACATATGATTAGAGAAGTAAAATTTGAAAGCCAGGACCGTCGTATCAAACAGATTCTTGCTGCTTTGAACGAAAACGGTATCAAAGACATCGAAGAAGCTAACGCTATCTGCGAACAATATGGTCTTGATCCTTATAAAACTTGTGAAGAAACTCAGCCTATCTGCTTCGAAAATGCAAAATGGGCTTACGTAGTAGGTTGCGCCATCGCTCTTAAGAAAGGTTGCAAAAACGCTGCTGAAGCTGCTGAAGCTATCGGTATCGGTTTGCAGTCATTCTGTATTCCGGGTTCAGTTGCTGATGACCGTAAAGTAGGTTTGGGTCACGGTAACTTGGCTGCAATGTTGCTGCGCGAAGAAACTAAGTGTTTCGCATTCTTGGCAGGTCACGAATCATTCGCAGCCGCTGAAGGTGCTATCAAAATCGCTGCTAAAGCAGACAAAGTACGTAAAGAACCTTTGCGTTGTATCTTGAACGGTCTGGGTAAAGACGCTGCACAGATCATCTCTCGTATCAACGGATTTACATACGTTCAGACTCAGTTTGACTACTACACTGGCGAACTGAAAGTTGTGAAAGAAATCGCTTACTCAGACGGTCCTCGTGCAAAAGTAAAATGCTACGGAGCTGACGATGTTCGCGAAGGTGTAGCTATCATGTGGAAAGAAGGTGTAGACGTATCTATCACAGGTAACTCTACTAACCCGACTCGTTTCCAGCACCCGGTTGCAGGTACTTACAAGAAAGAACGTGTTCTTGCAGGTAAACCTTACTTCTCAGTAGCTTCAGGTGGTGGTACAGGTCGTACACTTCACCCGGATAACATGGCTGCTGGTCCTGCTTCTTACGGTATGACAGATACTATGGGACGTATGCACTCAGATGCGCAATTTGCGGGCTCGTCATCGGTTCCAGCTCACGTAGAAATGATGGGATTCCTGGGTATCGGTAACAACCCGATGGTAGGTTGTACAGTAGCTTGCGCAGTTGACGTTGCTACTGCTTTGAATAAGTAATCTATACTTAATCAAATATATAAACTCCTGTAATCTAAATGGTTGCAGGAGTTTTTTATTTGCCGTAAATTATAGTTTAGGGATATTCTAATAGCCTTCTTTTTGGTTATCTTGTCTTATCAGGTAAGAAGAAAAATGATACTATAACAACCTAAAACATGGTTCCTCCAAAGGCTATTACAGTCAAGCCCAAAGCAGAACAATTGCCACTTAATTAAGCACTAAAAAAGTGATTTTTGCAGCCCATTTGCAGCCCAATTTGCCATTTTCAAAAATGGGCTGCAAAAACTTATATAATCAACTATAGTACAATGAGATATACTCCATTTTACAATCATTTTAATATGGAAAAACATTGTACGATGGTTTACTTTTCATTGAGAGAAAGTAAGCAAAACAAGAAAGGTTTATCACCTATTGAGGTTTCTATCTCCACAAACGGAAAAAGAATCTATTTCAGCACAGGTAAATATGCACGTTCTACAGACTGGAATAGAGAAAAACAGTTAGTAAAAGGTAAGAGTGAAGAAGCTCAATTAGTAAACAGCTATCTTACACAGCTAAGAAACAAAATATACCAGAAAGAAATTGAGCTACTTCAAATGGGCTACCTAATCACAGCAGAGCTACTAAAAGAAGCTGTTGCAGACAAAGTAGAAGCATTGAACGAAAAAAGCCTGTTCGAAGTCTTTGAAGAACATAACAGAGAACAGGAAAAGCTGGTTGGAAATGGAGTTTCTAAAGCTACTTATTGGATTTCGGTCTATACAGTAAGATTACTCAAAGAATTTGTTCAGCAGAAATACAAAAGAGAAGATTTATACCTACGTGAATTGAATCTGAACTTTATCCAGTCTTTTCATACATTCCTAAGAATAGACAAAGGAATGGCACAAAATTCATCTACCAAACATCTAAAACTACTTAAAAAGATTGTCAACCTTGCAGTAGCTAATTCATACATGGCTACCAATCCATTCATTACTTATAAGATAGAACGTGAACCCGTAGAAATAGACTTCTTAGATGAAGAAGAACTGAGAAAGATTATCAACTTTGACACTCCCCTACCCAGACTGGAGAGAGCAAAAGATATGTTCCTCTTTGGGTGTTTCACTGGATTGAGCTACATCGACATCAAAACCTTAGCACCAGAACATTTTGAAAAGGACAATACAGGTAGAATTTGGATTAAGAAACGCAGGGTAAAAACAGGAGTTCTATCACGCATCCCCCTACTCCCTATTGCCAAACTGATATTGGATAAATACAAAGGTGGAGAGAAATTACTTCCTATCCAAGACCCAGCAGATATAAACAAATACCTAAAGGATATAGCCATTTTGTGCGACATCAAAAAACGAATCACATTTCATACAAGCCGCCACACATTCGCAAGTACGGTTACTTTAGCTAATAATATCTCGCTGGAAGTCGTTTCTAAGATGCTTGGTCATACCAATACCAGAATGACGAACCATTATGCCAAACTGATAGATAAGTGCATAGGTGAACAGATGGACAAGCTCATGGACACATTTACAGGAGATTCCAACTACTAAGCCTTACAAACTATGATTATCCCATTTGCAGTATTTGTGAGTGGGATTTTCTTTTTTAATTTTGCCTATAACCAATAGATTTAAAATATGCAACCAATAGATAAGTTTACTAATTTAGATGCTGTTTATCCTACTACTGACGCAAGAGAAGAAGATATAATCTTGGATTATGTTTGGGATTTCGCCATGTTTATCCATCCAGCAGAAGCCAAAATCATAGATGATAGATTTGCACTGGAAGGCAGCTATGCCATACCAACTTTCAAGAAAAGGTACAATGAAGGATTAATAGATATGCCACTCACCTATAAGGAATATAGAAAAAATGATGAATTGCAGACTGCCATTTCAGCTTTGGGAATGGACGCTGATAAATTCTGGTTTGCCCTATTATTTATAAAGGACTATGTAGATGGAGAATCTTGGCAAGTTTCAGAACGTGGCAAATCTCCAGCAGATGAAGTCAAGCAACTACTTGAAACCATATACCAATATGAAGAAGCCCCTAATGCCAATCCTCTTACAGACCATATAACATTTAAACAAGAACTTACTTTATCCTTACAACTAAACGGAAAAATCATCCATAAAATAGCCTCAGCCAATGCTATTAAATTCATACAATTATGCTGTCAAGAACACTTAGAAGATTTACAGCCCAAAAACGAATTTGATATAGCGCACCTAAATGATAATATAGAAATGGTAAGTTACCCGAGACAAGAACAGACTAACACAAGCACAACCAAAAGAATATGTCTGTTTGCCCAAAGATTCAAATTATTTTTTGATTCTTTATCGCCAGCTTTCACTAATTACAGGAAAGGAGAAAAAAACGCATATAATGTAACATTTCTGATTTCACAGCTAATCTGCCTTACTGGAATATCAGATAACGAAGATTTTAAGACCGACAAATCCACCTTAAAAGGATATTTAAGTAAAAACAAAAATTTAAATTGGGATGTCTATAACAAATTTTATTAATAATCAACGACTTATCTAAGGGAGAGTAACATCTCCCTTATTTTTACTCTCTCATATCCCAATGGCATCTCTCTATCTTTGTAGCGTCAAAGTAACAGACCTTGTAAGATAAGCAAGTTAAGAGAGAACCAAAATCCTCAAAATTTTACTCTCCCTTAATCTTTCCAAAAGTTCTCACCTTTGCAGAGTAATCAGTAACTATAAGGCGCCAAGTTACAGATTACATGAATTATTAATATTTAAAATAAGAATAATATGAACATTCAGATTTTACAGCAATCTATTGAAGAGAACCAAATGTTAGTAAATAACACTATTGATACAGTATTTGTAACCAGATTCTTAAACGGTATGCTAAGAATTCCAACAGAAATCCGTTTACGATTCAAGACACTCAACAATATGCCTGCCATTACAGTTATATTAACTTACAGAGATAAGAAAGGTAGATTGATAAAAGAGGAACTTACAACCATTGCAAACGGTGAACTTATCAATGCGGTCATTTCAGCAATGGGCAGTAACCTGAAACCAATCCATGCATTCCAAACGGAAGGTAACAACACAATAGAAGAAACCTCGACAAATTTTGAACTGGAAATGTTTGAAAAATTCATGGAATCCTCATATCACTTAAAGATTGAAGATGATTTCATAAGCTCAAACGGTGACAGATTTCTTCATGCTGTTTTCTCTATCGGATTCCATTATGATATACATTTCTACCTTAAAAGGGATGAACACATTGAAGAACTATTGAACAAGGCTCTTACTGCATAATCGAATCAAATTTTGGAGGGAGGGTAAAACCTCTCTCCTTTTATCAATACATAATAGCATGAACATTATACTACCTCCAGCATACGATAATGAAGCAGCCCATCTGCAAGTAAAACAACTGATGGAACAAAAGAAAAATCTGTCAATCAGAGTTGATGATACTCCTTGTGCTTGGATAAGCAACTCAGATATGTCAAGGTTAAAATACATGCTAAATACAGCATCTTGGAACTGGATTATTAATTATCTGGAAACTGGAAATCCCGATGATTTCAGAGTCTTTCCATTACAGGAAGAATCATTACCCGATTTCCAGACTACAGTCCTTAAAGCATTAGTTGACAAGAAACATAAAATCTACAGGATTCCTTTTCTAAGAGAAGCCCAACCATACATAAACCTTATAGCTGTTTTCAAATTCGGGAAAATCTATTTCAGAATCAGACTGACACACCCAATCGTAGAATATCTAAACTCCAACAATATATGAACCAATACATTATCAGTAAAGGACAGAAGCTATCCAATATAATGCCACAAATAGAATCAAACATTAATCTTGCCAAAAAATTTCCTGGCATTGGAGCTACCTATCTGGAAATCCATTCTCCCAGACCTTCTATACTGATAGAGCCTAATGTTCCTGTCATTCAAGGAAAATGTGCAAAATCAGACAAAGATTTTAAAGTGTTCGGAGTTTACGAAGGTGTTTCAGTCGATAAAATAACCGATTACCTGCAAGAGCCATACAAATACCATAAACTTATGACTACTCCAGAAAGCTTTCCCAAAATCAAACAGGCTGCCAACAATACAGGAATAGACCTCTATTCCCATTTCTTTTGCTTGATGGACGAATCCCATCTGTTAGTAAAAGATGTGGATTACAGAGATAACATAGTCCTACCTATGAATGATTTCTTCCTTTTTAAACAGAAAGCTCTGGTCTCGGCAACACCGATTGCATTCTCAGACCCTCGTTTCAAAGCACAAGGTTTCAGAACTGTCACTATTGATGCTGACTATAACTACAAACAGGATATTACATTAATTCATACCAACAATACACTGCAAAGCATCCGAGATTATCTGGAGCAACATAATGATTCCCCAATATGTTTCTTTATTAATCTGGTTGACTATAGCCATTCATTAATAAAAGAGTTGGGAATCCAGAACGAATCCTCCATATTCTGTGCGCCTAAAAGTGTACAGAAGCTAAAGAACGAACTTGAATTCAACAATGCCTATGATGAATGGAAATCTGACAGAATGAGAAAGTTCAATTTCTTCACAAGTAGGTTTTATAATGCTTTTGACTTGGAAGTGGATTATACCCCACATGTTGTAATGCTTACTGATATAAAGGCATCACCATATACCATACTTGATATTAATACGGATTGCGTACAGATTGCAGGCCGTTTCCGTAACGGATTATCTACACTTACACATATTTATACGACAGACAATAATCTACCAATAATGACTACGGAAGAAATTAGAATACACCAGTTTACACAGGAACACGCATACAATACAATCCGAACATTATATAACAGTGCAGCATCCGAAACAGAAAGAAATGCTTTCGGAGAAGCCATGCGTTCACTTCCATTCAACAGGATGCTTTATCCAGATGGAAAGAAAAACTATTTTGCCATTGATAATGATACCAATGACAAGCTGGTAACAGGCAGTTACCATGACAGTGACAGAATTATATCTCTATATTATGCCTGTTACATGTTCCGCCCATCCTGCACAGGATATATCTATCAGTTTAAGGACTTTAGCCAACTATTACTTCAAGGCTCTAAAATGACAGTCAAAGAAAAACGCAAGAAAATGGTAGCCATACTTTCCGAACTGAAAGAACCGCTATCTGAATTTGATTTGGACTTTATAAACGAAATGAGAAAAGTTGATTCCTTATTAATAGAAGCATACGAACTTTTTGGCTTGGATTCAATCATGGAAATGGACTATTCCCAAAAACGCATGAATGAAGCCATTATTCTAAAACGGATGCAGGGCAATACAACAGTCAAACTGATAAAGAACAGCTTCAAGACTGGTTACAAATACAAATGCTCACAGATAGTTTCTGAACTGACCCGAATCTTTGAAATGTTGAATATCCATCCTCATAAAAGCATCCGTGGGGAAACCATTAATCATTATTTCGATACAGTTCCATGTAGAATCGGGAAAAAACGGGAACGTGGATATTTCCTAAGAGCTGAACTATTATAATTACAGGTAGGACAAAAACGAACAAAGTTTCTCTTTTTATACCCCATTACACTTTTGTCCTACCCTTACAGAATTATCTGAAATACCGTTAAACCTATCTTTTATAAGTAGTGAACTTATGATTAGTTCCCCACCTATAAAGTAACTATCTTTATACAACTTCAAACAGATAATTCCACTACCAAGATTCCCTATTTACAAATCATTCAATATTTCTAAAATGCAAGAATTTACTTATGAGCAAATCAGAGAAAAAGCACTAAGACAAGGAGTAAAAGATAACAGGGTTCATATAGAATTATGGGCTAATATTAATAACTATCTAAAGACAAGGAGAAAGAAAAATGGAAAGGTTACTACCTATTATATCTCATTGCAAAAACTGGCTTGCTGAAAAGATAAGATTTAAAGTACAGAGATTGATTTTGTCTAATTTATTGGGTGTGCTTATTCCCTTTTTACCGTGTGCTTAATCACCCCCTCTCTACATTCCTACTACTACACTCCTATTAGAGCATGCAATCCTCTTACGAGCATTGCAATGGTAATTTGGATATTGGGGATTTATAAAAAACAATGATATGTGGATTTACAACAAGCATATATATGACAAGCTAAGCGAACTAAGGAAAATCAACAGATTAAGTTCTTCTAAAATGAGATTTCTATTAAAGACCAACCAAATCATTCTTATTAACCATATTGAGCGATTGCCTTATGACGAAACTACCATTCAAAGAATACACCGTAATAAATAATACTCTTATTCAGAAACTTGGTTGTGCAGATGTTTACAGAACCTATGTGTTACTATTAATAGCAGATAAAAGCACACTGACAACTGATACTACCATAGAGGAGCTTGCATCATTTGTTGGTGAATCAAAATTCAACTATAAAGGTAACAGGAAAACCAAATCATTCAATGACAAGTTAAGAGATACAGGAGAAGTTACCATACAAGAAAAGAACAGTGGCAGAAAGGACAGAACTTGGACTGATTATATCTTTTCTCCAGTTACTTATGGAAATTACAGAAGAATCAGCAGGGAGTTTTACGATTCATATAATGATACATTGGATTTGAAACTTAGAGGATTCATTCTTAAACTGTTCAGTGCAGCAGAACCACATAGCCATACCATTACCTTACCCATGAGAAAACTGGAAAAACTAATTCACATGGGGCATGATACTATTAATAAATATATAGACCAGCTAATAGAACTGGACTTATTAGACGAAGTTGGTGATTCAACCATATTAAAAGCCAAAGGTCTCATTTTAGACCAACCCAAAGATAAATATGTGGAAGAAGTTAAAGCTCGCTTTGAGCACATGATAGCTTATAATGAAAGCAGAGGGAATCCAATTTCAAGAGAATGCATGATTTATAAGAAGTGCAAAGAGAAACTATTTGAAGGAATCCAAAACATGCACGCTTTTATGAAATCATTGGAAAGTGGATTAGTTGGCACGAAGCAAGATATAAAAGACAATGAAGAACTTCAAGATATTATTTTATAAATCAAACTCAAATCCTGTTTCTATATCTAAAGAGTTATATACGAGATACCATACCACTATTTTACTCCCCCTCATGGTAACTTTAAGAAAAAAGAATACTTAAAAAACTTTCTTTGGTGGCTGACTGAAAAAAGAATGCTTATTAATAAGAGAACTGGCACGATGCACTATTACCATAGTTAATGGAATAATTTACTAAACTCCTCACTTCAAATAAAGTCTTTTTAGGGAAAAACACAAGAATAGCCTAAGATGCAAACGAAGAAATTCATTTGTGTTTTAGGCTCGTTCTTGTTTAATCAATTCAATCAATAATCATTTAATTCAATTACATTATGGGAAATTTAGTAATTATGCCAGCTATGGTACAGAACCAATCGAGATTTAATTTAGGTGAATATGCGGAAGAAGCTACTATTATCCACGACGAGCTGACCGTACAGCCGAGCGTGAACTTTTTGGAAGCTAATACCGATGCAATCACTATGGACGAACTTGTAAACAAATGTGTCGTTCCAACTTGGGCTAACCAAGAATTGACTATCGCACATCAAGACTTTATTTCATGTGTGCATGATGCGGCTTGCTCATTTTATGCAGGTGAAAGGGTAAACATACCCGAAATCAGAGTTTCACATATTGTACGCGGTAGAACACCACAAAGTTTGGGCAAAAAAGCATCAGAATTGTTAGAATGTGAGAAAACACAATTCTACCAACGTCTTGCATTTGCTTTTACTATCCCAACCATTATTGAAACGATAAGAGGGCAAAGGCTTGAATTGTGCATTGGTGGAGTAAGGAATTATTCAGACCTTAACCTTTATCGGGCATCCAAAGGGTTGGAAAAATTTTCTTGTTTCTGTGGCTGGAGAGTGAAAATTTGCTCTAATCAAATTCTCACTGGAGAGGGTGTCAAGTTCAATATGGAAGTAACTAATATCAGTGAACTCTACCAAAACGTACTTGAATTGTTCCACAGCTTCAATCCTGCAAAGGAAATCCACTTGATGCAGACACTATCGGATACTTATCTATCAGAAACACAGTTCGCACAAGTGGTAGGCAGAATGAGAATGTTTCAAGCATTGTCATCTGCAAGGCAGAAAGCTATTCCAAGGCTTCTAATTACGGATAGTCAGATTAATTCAGTTTGTCGTGACTACTATCACAACGAAGTGTTCGGAGTGAAGGATAATGCTATATCAATGTTCGATTTCCACAACCTTTTGACACAGGCTAATAAGGGAAGCTACATTGACACATATCTACAACGAGCTGTAAACGCTACAGAAGTCAGCGTAGGAATTAACAACGTTTTGAAAGGACTTGATAACAAATACGCTTGGTTCTTGGGCTGAGTGAATTATTGATTGAAAGAGAAAAGGACATTCTTAATGAGTGTCCTTTTCTTAAATATCAAATAATTAACCGTTTATATTTGTAAGTACGCAAATAAGTACATATCTTTGTACTATAACAAAGGAGGATTTATGAGAACAGCCAATTACACAGATTTAAGAGCCAACTTGAAAAGCTACATTGATGCAGTCATTGACGATTATGATACTGTAGTTGTTAATCGTGGGAATGGCAAAGGAGTAGTAATGATTTCTCTGGATGAATATAACTCTCTAAAGGAAACGGAATACATCATGTCGTCACCCGATACAATGGAAGCAATACATAAAGGTGAAGAGGATATTAAGAACGGTAACTTTATATCCCAGAATGAAGGTGAAAGCATAGAAGATTTCTTAAAACGGGTAGCATGTACAGAATAACATTATCAGAACAGGCTAGAAAAGAATACCTATACTTTACCCAAAGTGGGAACAAAGCAATATTGAATAAAATCAAAAACTTATTGGAAGATATTGCCGCACACCCATACACAGGAATAGGAAAACCCGAACCGCTTAAATATGAACTGGCAGGAAAATGGTCAAGAAGAATCAATGCAGAGCATAGAATTGTTTACTCCGTGCATGATGATATAATAGAGGTTTACATATTCTCTATGAGATACCATTATTCCAAGAAATAACAAACCGTCACATATTACTAATATTGAAGAAAGGACAGCTATTAAGTTAGTTGTCCTTTTTTCATTTCTATCAACATCTAAACTTACTATCATGGATAAACAGATAGATAAACTTATAAACCATATCAGAGATTTAGAAAAGCGTTTGGGTGAAGTGGACAATAACCTTAGATATATAAAGGTAGTACAAGCATTGAAACATTCCTTAGATAAATTGGATAATATGCTTAGAAATAACATCAAATTACAGCGTAAATACCAAGCAACCTATCATAGATATTTCTATACAGGCTGCGGATTCTCTTTTTATGATAGAATCTGTAATTCTATACTGGATTATAAATATGGAAACAAACCTTTTTAAAATTGACATTATGAATATAGATTATAAAGTAGGAGAAGTGAAGCTTTCCTACAAACCCAAATTCAAGAATCAGCAAAAAGTAACCTGTTCAGAGGATGCTTATAGATATATGCTTTCTACATATAAGAAAGGAACTATATGCTACAAGGAATATTTCAAAGTCTTGTTCCTAAATCAAGCCAACCAGATTTTAGGATATACTCTAATTTCAGAGGGAGGACTAACAGAAACAACAGCAGATGTTAGACTTATATTCCAAGCTGCATTACTTACTAATTCCGTAGCTTTAATTCTGGCACATAATCATCCAAGTGGAAACTTAAAGCCAAGCCCAGAGGATATAAGACTTACTAAACAAGTAAGGGATGCAGCACAGCTCATGCGAATAAAAGTCTTAGACCATATCATTCTTACTGATGCAGAATACTACAGTTTTGCTGATGAAGGAATGCTGTAGCATAAACAAGGGCACTCAATATTTTAGTTGGGTGTCCTTACTTTATAATATTCACTTTGATAATTAGTGAATGTTTCCTTATAAATCAGCGAGTTAGTAAATCCAATTCAAAATTAATATTCACTTTTATTCATTTACTTATAAAACAGAACATTATGTCACTTAAATATTCAAGCACAACAGCAGACTATCTTGTTTGGTCAGACGCAATGAACCTTATTAGGAAACTGGCTAAAGATGATAATTATAAAATATCACTTCTTATAGCTTTAGGGTGTTTCACAGGATTGAGAATTTCTGATATTTTAACTTTAAGATGGAAACAGATATTAGGTAATGACGAGTTTTCTGTAATTGAGAAAAAGACAGGAAAACAAAGAACTATAAGACTGAATCCACAGTTACAGGAACATATCAGAGAATGTTACGAACATATAAAGCCAGTTGGAATCAATGCACCCATTTTAGTAAGTCAGAAAGGTACAGTCTTTTCAGTACAGAGAATAAATATCATTCTTAAAGAGATTAAGAAGAAATACAGGCTAAAGATTAAGAACTTTTCCTGTCATTCACTTAGAAAGACTTTTGGCAGACAGGTTTATAATATGAACAGTGAAAATTCAGAGCTTGCTTTAGTAAAACTGATGGAGCTTTTCAATCATAGTTCTGTTGCCATTACTAAAAGATACTTGGGATTAAGACAGGAAGAACTTTTGAATACTTACGAGTGTCTTAGCTTCTAAATCTATTATAAGTAGGAAATCTGGAAATTTTGCTCTATATGGGCAGGGTTGGATTTTCTACCTGTTTATAGTGGAAAAAAACGGATGGTTAGGATGATATATGCAACCCATTAAATTTTTCTACTACTGAAATTTTTAGACCATGGATAATGTGTTAAAATCAATAAGTTACAAACTTTTAAATAGAATAAAATTGCTTAAACAAACACTTTTCAGTAACTTTGTGCCAATTTCAACGGACTAAAGTGTTAGGACATTGGAAGGACATAATTAACGAAAGGTGTTATTGAAATTATCTTCGTAGTAAAATTCTCGCAAAATTTTATTTGGCATGAAGATGATAGCAGTAGCACCCCATCATTGATATATACCTACCTTATGTCTATAAGGTTTCTATATACTCTTTGGTGTGGGTTGCTATTGTTTTATCCATGCCAAAGGCGATGCGAGAAGCCATACTACTGGATAAGGCAAATATAGTTCCCACACCTTATTTTTTATTGCTGTCTTAGGGGGGACTGGATAGCATGTAACATAAAAGAAGAAAGATATATGAGAAATTTTAAGTTAATTGGAATGGCTTTATTAGCTATTATGTTGTGCATGAATTTTGTTTCCTGTTCAGATGATGACAAGGATATTGACGTAATTTCTTTAGAGGGTACTTGGGGGATGACCTATTGTAAATATTTTGATTATAGGGATAATTCATTAAGTGAAGAAGAATATAATCCCTATGCGCCATCTGAAAATAATGAAAAATGGGTTATCAAAAAATTAGGTGATAACAAATATTCATGTGTAGTATATGTCAGTGATGATAAAGGGAATTGGGAAGCAGACGGAGATTGGACTGGAATATTAAATGATAATAAAATTATTTTATCAATAGACGATGATAATGATGATGAGGAAGATGTTGTGTTGAATAAGTCAATCCCTTCAATATCTCGTAATTCGGGATATAATGCTTACATAATAATCAAAGAACTGACATCTGATAACTTAAAGTTATATTTGAGATATATAGAAGAAGGTGGGGAAGATTACGAAGAAACTATTACTTTCGTAAGAATGCAATAACAGCATTAACATCAAATTCAATGAATATCGATATGAGAACTTTTAGATTAATTGGAATGGCTTTATTAGCCATAATGGCGAGTGTGAATTTTACTGCTTGCTCTAATGATAATGAACCCAATACAGGAGATGATGTTCCTGTAACACAAAAATACATAGAATATCGCTCTTACACTTATTCTTCTGACTATGGCGATAGAATAGAGTCTGCAGAATTATCTTATGATGAAAAAAATCGTTTAACATCTATTAAAGAGGGGGATAATTCAATATATTATACTATTGATTATTCTTCATGTACAATCACAGCATCCTCTTTTTATGGTGACAATAACCGAGTTTATACATTTAAACTCAACGATAAAAGCTATATCACAGAATTATCATATAAAGAATCTTTTAATGATATTGAAAAAGATTGTAAAGCTACATTCACTTACAATGATGAAGGATATTTAATCAAATCAGTATGTGAAGTTAATGAAAAACAAGAAATGATTGAACAAGCACCTTTCTCAGAAAAAATAGATACATATATTACTACAACAAATCATGAATGGAAAGATGGAAATTTGGTAAGCTCAAAAACAACTGAATCTGAAAGTGGCTCTTTATCTTCAAAAGGAAATATCTACTATCAATATACAAATATCCCTAATAAAGGAAATATACAACCCTGTTCTTCCAGTTTTGATAGCGGGTTATTTGTAATTGTAGGTGATGATATACCTGACCTTTTAATGTCTTGTAGTCTGTTTGGTAAATTAAGCAAATACTTACCATCTATTATTAATAGACAAAACTATAATTATAACGGAGTTTCTAATGATTATTCTTACAGTTTTGATTATCTACTTGATGAAAACGGTTTTATCACTTCATCAACACTTTCTGATAATGGGAAAGTAATAGAAAAAGGAACTTTTATCTATAAGAACTGATATTTATCTCTCCTATTAAAAGTCAAGGCAGCAAAGAGTTAATTCTCAATACTGCCTTTCTTTTACTTTGTTCTCTCTATACTAATTTAGGTTTGTTCTGTTTCTTTAGTTATTCAGGGAAATGTTTACGAATAAAATCTTCATCTAACAAGTGGTAAACATTTTGAGAGTGATTTTTCTGATATGACCTTATATAAAGGACTAGAAATAGAAATAAAAGTAACATTCTCTTTAAATGCAGAACAGGTGACATTTTTTGAGAAAAACGCTTATTAAGAGATAGAATTAGTATCTTTGTTTATAATAAAATGAAGGCTACTCTCTAAGGATAAGCCTAGGTCTTAATCCAAACAAGGATTTCTATTGAAGCTGGATTGCATATGAAATTTGACCATAATGCAGCCCATTTTGATAATTAGTTCTTTTATTTATTAACACGGAGTTTATCTATTGTCACTATAGCCTTGATTTATAAACAATTATAGAGGTTACAGGGATGCTCGGTCGCTGCTTCTTACGGTATGACAGATACTATGGGTCGTATGCACTCAGATGCTCAGTTCGCTGGTTCTTCATCAGTTCCTGCTCACGTAGAAATGATGGGATTCCTGGGTATCGGTAACAACCCGATGGTAGGTTGTACAGTAGCTTGTGCAGTTGACGTTGCTACTGCTTTGAATAAGTAATCTATACTTAATCAAGATAATAAATCCCTGTAGCTCTATGAGTTATGGGGATTTTTATTTTATCCATACTTCATGGATAGAAGATAATTCCCTATTACTTTTTGCTCGCTTTTTCTTCTTGTAAATAGTTGTAGGTAGATTCTGAAATTGAAGCTGAATATCGCTTTATTTAAGCTTGTTTTTTTAAGGTTAAGAAGTGGCTGATTATCCTTGAAAATGGGCTGAAAAGAGGATATTTTGTGTGCAATCTGTGTGCAATTTCATATTTTATCAAAACTGCACACAAAAATCGCTTCATCTACCTAATACACAGAAAGATATATCATATTTAAAGAAGAAGAACTGAGAAAAAATTATTATTGCTGTCCGATAAAAATTTTACACAGAATAAAATTAGAGCTGACTTCATTTGCGAGGTCAGCCTTTTCTCGTTAAATTTCTGTCGCCAAACAAAATGAATCCAACCATGGGAAAAAGTATACACTTTAGCGAACAGCAATAATACTTTTATAGTATTAATACCTTTCTAATTATGCAAAGCTGTAAACCTCGTATCTTCTGCTTGTGGTTCATTGTCTCGATTTATTGCAAACCCAATCGGTCTTTTATTCTTTTCTTCCTGCATTTGATCTACGGCTATCTCTATCATATCATCTACCATAGATTTTAAATCCGTAAAATAAGCATAAAACAATATAAGCAGCATTTTTTGTTTGTGAAATAAAAATGTGTTTCTGCACTCAATGAATTATTAAAACCCTTTACAATAGAATGACGATACTCATCCGTATTCACATTGTCTGCGATAAGAGTCTTTTGTGAAAGTTCCAGTTTCTGATAATCTTCATCTTTCGTACTAAATTCTATATCGCAATAGGGATATTCATCATCTAAATAAAAATCAACAGTACATATACAATCTTCAAAAGTAACCCCAATATCCATCCAGTATTTCAGCTTTAATACCTTCATTCTTCAGATAATCCATAATGGTTTTACGGATCTTACCAATGTTATGCTTAAAGCATAATCCTCTCCCCAAAAATGAAACAGCTTTGTTCATGCTAAATTAAGATATTTATTGTCGGTTTATCTTTTCCATTTCTTTCCACATTTCCTTATATACATGATAATGTAGCAACCCCAAAACAGGTAAAGTTCTTATACTACCACAACGTTTGCAAGGCTGAGGTACAGAATAAATTGTTGCATAATATTCCACATCAGGTGCCATAAAAAACTTTCCGCACTTACTGCATCTAAAAAGAGTCATTCCTCGTACCATGATTTATTCTCCTTTAATAAGACATCTATCTTGTTTTCTATATTTCTTCTTGAAATCCTCAATAAACTCTTTTATGACACTTGAGAATTGAATTTCATTATACTTATAATATCCGGGAACATCTATATATAATAATCTTCGTAATGTCTGCACTCTGTTCTTGTCTCTGCATGGATATATTTCGTTCTCGGCAGTTGCCCCTTTTTATATACATTCGATTTGAGACGTCTAAAGTGAACCCGCACGTTCTGAATCTTCAGGTATGAGGTAATAATCTTTATGAGCCCAAAGAACTATACTACAAAATCTTCCAGATGGTATCAAAGAAAGTAAGAAAGGTTGGTCAAGTGTTGCTACTATGATTGGAGGAGAAGCATATCCTTTTTCCAATTTCATCTTCAAGTCTTCACGATAACCTTCCCTATCCCAAAAACTATTTCCATAATAATGGGGGCATAATGTAGTACCTTATCATCCCTACCATATAAACCTAACTTTTCTTCCAGCAAATGTATTTCTTTGTCCAATACTTTTTCTTTTGCTCCCAAGGAGTGTGTTTATAAATCTATTTACCAGCATAGTAGGAAAGAATAAATGGACTGCATAGAATTGTTCCAATTATAATGCCCCCAATAAATAAATCATCTTCATCTACTTTCATAATTATGTTATAGAATTTCACTTTACATACTTTTATTCAGAGTAGTTGTTTTTTAACTGAAACTGAATAAGACATAGCCTTCAATTTTACGTCTGATTTCCAGAATATTTTCTTACACTTCAAAGCTGTTCCTCATGTTCTTTCAATCGTCCGCAAGCTGCCTGTGCCTCCACATGTCCCTGTTTCGCTGCCTCCTTATACCAGCGGACAGCCTTCTGTAAATCCGGTTGGACACCTTTACCTTGTTCATACATACAACCCAAGGCATACTGTGCCTCTACTACATGAGCGGTGCGTGCTGCAATCAAATAGCATTGAAAAGCTTCCTTCAAGTTTCGTTCACCCACTTTACCGTCATAATATATCTTACCCAAGTCATACCACATTTCTTTATGTCCTTGCGTGATACAGTCCCTGTACCATTCTTTTAAGGTGGAAATTTCCGGATTCGCCAGACCTTCCCCCAACAGACGTTTCGCTTCCAAGTATGCCTTTTCGTTTCCTACTTTCCAAGCATTCAGGTAGCATTCCCAAGCCTTTTGAAAGTCTTGTTCCACCCCTTTGCCTATCTCATAAAGCAAGGCCAACCGCTGCCAAGCTTCTGCCTGTTTTTGTTGTGCACTCCATTGATAGGAACTAAAATCCGTATAAAAAGCCCATTCCTTTCCGCTGTTGTCATAGACAATACCCGACCACAGCCAAGCCTCTGGCTTTTGTTGTGCAGCCTGTCGGTAAAAAGTGGAAGCAGTAAGAAAATGACGTTCCTTTCCAGTGCTTTCATAGATAATACCTAATCGGAGTTGCGCTTCCGGACACTCATGCAAAGCTGCCTTCCTGCACCAACGCAAAGCCCTGAACGTATTCCGTTCGACTCCTTCACCTTGTTTATATAGGCAGGCTATAGCATATTCACTTGCTGCACAGCCAGCCATAGATGCTTTCAGATGCCACGCAAATGCTTTATCTAAATTTTTCTCAATCAATTTTCCAATGTGATACATATTTCCCAAGTAACACATGGCTTCTGGCAAGCCTTGCTCTGCCGCCTTGCTCATCCATTGAAAGGTTGTTCCCTCCGTGTAGCAAAAGGGTGGATTTTGCAAATATTCATCTATGCAAGATCTATGACATAACATCTTACCTACCTGATACTGTGCCTGAGCATGTCCCTGTTTAGCTGCTTTCATTAACCAATAAAAGGCAACGTCATCAGTACCGCAAATCCTTAATGTGCCGTTCAGATACATCATCCCGGTGTGGTATTGCTCATCAGGCGTATTCTTCTGCTCTATATGTACTGCTCCCGGTCCCTTATAGATCAATTGTTTCTTCATCAGTCTGTCCTCCAAAGACTCCCTATCCATTTCCTCCACCCACATCTCCATCTCTACTTGTTGCAACGGCATGGTGCGTGTACTCCCACACCGTTCGCAAGGCATAGATACTGAAAGAGACGTTGCGTTATATTCTATGTCTAATGCCAAAAAGACTTTCTTGCACTGAGTGCAAATGAATAATATTGTTCCTCGTATCATAATTATTCTCTTTAATGATAAATAGTCCTCAATGATTGATAATTATACGATATTTTCCACCTATCCAGTTCCAATGCACGTGTACATAATTGTGGATGAAAATAAAAGATACAACGAGATTCTTGTTGAATACGATTCCATAAAGACGAATGCTTAAAAGCTTCGTATTGCTTGCCTTGTTCCACCAAACGATTTGAATCTGAAGGTGTTTCTTTCAAACCGGATGCCAACTTGATTAAAGTATTCTGATAACATTCCTCTCCAACTATGGCTGCGCCACATCTGTCCGCAGAAAATTCACTTTTTCTGTTCCAATATTGTAATGCAAAATACAACGGAGCAAACAAACTGCGATGCAATACTCCAAATATGAATCCCATTTCCCCAATAGTCTGATAAATGGTTTTATATAATGAATGTTTGCATAAAATATGACCACACTCATGAGCTATGACACCTTTTAACTCCTCACGGCTCATTGTTTCCAGCATTCCGCTTGATATGGCAATAAAAGTACGAGTTTCTCCGTAAGTATAAGCATTCAGCACCGGATCATTGTAAACATAAAGTTCAGGCTCTTTAATTCCAACTTCCTGAACTACCTCCTCAAACAATATATATACATCTGAGAGATAACCGGAAGTTACCTGTATCATATTAGCAAGATTATCTCCACGATATTGAGTTTCATAGCCCATTTCCATAAACAGGCGAACCAATGACTCACACAGCGGTACATTCTTTACCAACTGTATTGCCTTCGCATCTTCGGGGTGCATTATATCCTGTGGCTTCATCATTTCATCCTCCTTATTCTTTATTAAATTGATGCATACGCATACATGACACTTGCAACACGGCAGGGATTGTAACCCGATAAGCTGGAGAAGCTAAATCCGCCACACTCCAACCGATAGTAATAGCCCATCCTACCGGACCTCCCAATACTCTACTAATTGCATTTGCTCCGAGAAAGGATAATCCACGCCCCAGCAACATCCTGGAGATTATTTGAGTAATATACAAAGCTAAGCGTGTAAATAGCACTCCACCTTTCTTTATGGCTGCTTGAAGTGCAAAGACAAACATATATTTTTGTGGTTTTTTACTTTTAATGTTCAATTGCCCAACCAAGTTCCTCAATTCATTTTCTGACATTTGGGCTACAACTTCATGACATATTTTTTCCAATAACCGTTTTTCCAATGTGACCGTATCTTCCCAATCATAAAAAAAGACATTCATTTTCCGACATACATCTTCCACAATTTCCCGATAAGCAACACCTTTTCCACGATACAAATTCATCAATGTATTACCTCCAAAACGTTGCAATTCTCCGGCAATCTCCTTCCACATCCTATTCAAACAATTCGGATAACAATAGAGGTAAGCATCCGTATTGGTTAGTCGTTCTGATATGCGAACTTCTCCATCAGTGTCGTGAGTCAAAATATCAACCAGTACCTTCAAATCTTCATTCTTTGCTTGTTGTAAGAACAACAAATCCCTATCTTCCTTCATAATACCACTTCTTTTATTGTTTCGTATTGCAAAGGAAAATAGGGGAAAGGACAAAAGATGTCCGAGACATTAACAAAAATAGAATTTATAGCTAATCCTTTTCTTCCATAATTTTAATTGCAGGTTCCCATCCTGCTTTTACTGCTTTATAGAGATAATCTTCCGATAATTCATCGTTCTTCTCTACACCTATTCCTTCCTGATACATCCAGGCTAAATGAAACATGGAATCAGGCTCTCCCTTTTCTGCTGCCTTTTTGAACCAAGCGGCTGCCTCCTTCACATTTTTATCAACTCCCAATCCATTCAGATAACAATTGCCAACACAAAGGTATGCGTCAGGATTTTCTTCCTCTGCTGCTTTTTTAAAACAAATGAAAGCCTTATCATAATCTATAGGCACATCTCCAAGTCCATTGTGGTAAACAATACCCATATTCTGATAAGCTTGCAGATAGCCTTGATCAGCAGCCTTTTCATACCAATACATTGCTGTCCTTATATCTTGTTCAGTACCTTCGCCACATCGATAGCAGACTACTAATTCATACTGCGCTTCCGGAACTCCACTCTTTGCTGCATCACTAAAGCACGAAAACCTTTGTCTATATACCTATTCCATTAATATAGCATAAACCAAGTTCATACATGGCGTCAGGAATTACATTCGCAGCCATTTCAAAACACCTGAAAGCTTGTTCATCGCTTTGGTATATCCCAACTCCGTTTTGACAACAAATTCCTTCATAATAAACAGCTTCCATACTACCCAAACCAAAAGCCGCCCGTAATGAGACAAAACCTTTTCTCTGCTTCTGTTCTTTTTCACTGGATAGTAGTTCCAAGCCTTCGTTCAATAGCTTTTCTATAAGTTCTTCATGTCCCATAGTTTTAAATATTTATGGTTACTTTTATATATACCAATATTCATCCAATGTATCTGTCAGTTCAGCCCATCGGGTAATAATCAATTTAACATAGAGATCTGGAAACAAGCCATAACATCCAAGAGCGTAACCCTCATTTACCTCAACTAATAATGTCTCACCTTTTGAAGTAACTCCGAAATTAATACCATACACATTGGGGCATTTACATAATCTTTTATCGCATTTTCAATAATACTTGGATTATAATGCACTTTCCAATCACCTTTATACGGTCGGACATCAAGAATCTTTCCATATCTTACAAAACTCTCCACTCCGCAATAAAATCAACTAGTTCGCTACATAAACCTCGTAGTTATCATCACAGCATCCACAACCTAGCAAATCGTGAATACTGTGAACAACTTTTCCCGGCAGTCTTTTCCCTTCAACTGATTTCATAAATATCGACCATGCTGTAGGAGTATTTGCAATTTCGTTAATGGTGGATTTCCCAATTTTCCGTCCGAGATATTTCTTTAATTCTTTTAGATAGTTTATCGCCGTACAATCAATTCCAAAATCTTTCAGTCTCTGCATAATAATACCACTGCCACTGACAATGAGTTCTTCCTTAGTATGATTACTCTCAACGAGTTCTTCACACTTTTGAAAGAATATACCTTCAACCCATTGTACGCAAACCTACAAATACAGAAAATACATTTGAATTACAAGGCAGTCCAGTATATTCACATTGTATGAATCCCTCATTGTCAATTGCTTTTTTATAGAGATAAAGTTTATATTATCTAAAACTTAGGGGTTATATCCCATTACAGAAAAATATAAAGTCTCAAAATTCTCACCTATCGTATGTCTATTTTCAATTGCCTTTTCATAATTTTTAGAATCTCTATTTAATATTGTAACCTGAGTTATAGATTCTTTAATCATTCCTAACCACAAAGGTAAATTAAATGCTGTTGGATTTCCCTGATATGCACAAATCTTAGCGATATTTCCACATGAGGCAACCGAATAAGAAACAAAAAGCATATTATGTAATTTAATCTTATTTTTAACCTCAACATATTCCTTTTCTGATGTCAATACAAATTCGTCGGGTCTTTCTTTACAAACTAAATGATAATACAATCTCACAATCAGTTCTATTACAGCATTTGTTGAAGACATGGAAACCAAATGTCTTAAATCATATCCCTCTAAATACATATATCGTGCCACCTCTGCTATTGTACGCTGTTTTTCTCCAAAATTTCCAAATTGAAGCAATTGCAAATAGCTCCATCCCGGAATAGGTATTCCCATCCGGGTAAATACATCCGACAAAATATGTCCCAACCATAAAATCGGTGCAGTAAACAGCTTCATAAAATTAGCTTCAGTCACTTTCTCCACAACCAAGCAACCGTTTTTATCTATACAAGTAAATGTACCAGCAACTATATCTTTTATTCCCCAAACCAATCCAGCTATTGATGGATCGTGTGCCAAACTATGAAGCCTGTGAGTTTTAGGCATCAACCCTATGATATCAGAATCTATAGATTTATCATACGGAACTTTAAACCACTTCTCTAAAACTGTTATCCACTTAGAGGCTTTTCCATTTTCATCAACACCTATTCCTCTTAACATTCCGGTTAAAGAGCTACCCTCCTGAAATATCCTTTCGCCATTTCTAATAATTACTGCATCTTTAGGAATTTTGATAAGGAAAACATCAATTATAGCAGCCAAACCTCCACATAAAGCTGCAACAATATAATCCATAGGCTGCATCTTCAACTCTCTGCTTGAAATAGTTTTCATATTATTAGGGAAGACTTGTTCTATATACATATTCAAGTCTGAAACTGTAGTTTCTTCTTTAAATTCCAGTTTCTGCATACCCATTTTTTCCCTTAAATCATTTACTTGACCTAATATATAATCTATTCGTTGAGAACATTCTGCTTGATTTCTTGACAGTTCATTTATGTCTTCTCCCAAATTTGCAGAATCTTGCTCTAATTGTTCGTTTTCCTTGTCAAAATTCATATAGTCCATATTACTTCATATTTTGAAATTCATTAATTGCTGCTTTAAGATATTCTATAGATTCTTCCAAGTTCTTGATTTTTTCTTTATTCTTCTTATTTTCAATATTTAACCTTGCTACTTCTTTTCTCATTTCATTTAGATTATCATTTAACTTCATAATAATCTCCTGCATCATTTTAGTATCATGTTGTATTCCTAAAATTATTTCCTTCAATACAACTTCCATTTTAGCCAATTCAGTCAATACCAATTCAGATGGAGATGCTAATAATGTTCCTATTCCAACGCCTGTGCTTCCACCTATAAGCAACGCACCACCTACTAAAACAGAAATACCTCCGGCAATACCAAATCCTCCGGCTGCTATTGCACCTCCACCAAGTGCTGCTAAACCTGAATTTAACGCGACAGCACCTGCAAGACCTGGAGCGGCGAACAATCCCGCAATAGGATTGATAAATAGTAGCGTAATTATAACAGCTACTACCATACCTGTTCCTCCAGCTAATAAAATCTTCTTCCAAAATCCTGATAACGACCGTAATGCCTCCTGATGACGTCTTCTGAATATATCAATATATTTGAAATCAATATTCAACAATTCAGCAATCTTTATCAGGCTTAATTTTTGGCTTTCATTATTTAATGATAGTCCATCAAATAGTTTTTTAAATTTATCTATAAAATTTTCTTGATCAGTATCATTGAGCCTTTCAAGTGGATAATAAGGAGTAAACAAAGTACATTCCAAAAGAATTAGATAACGCCATGCTTTAATTGTTTCTGATGTTTCTTCATTTAAGATTTGTTCTAATAACTTTTTAGAATCAATTTTGGTTATATCAACCAAAATATTATGTTCCTCCCCCAAATTATTCAAAAAATTATTGATACTAACATCCCAAGTATTAAGCCACGCCTGTTTTTTCGCAGCCTCTTCTAGCTTATCGTTTGCTTTACTACTTACAATGTCATCCACAATTATTTTTCTTTCCAAACTGAACAAAAGACAGGTCTGTTTAAATGTTAAGCCAAACTCTGAAATAAAATCTTTCATACTTGATAATTTTATTGGTTAATAATATTTTTTACTTATGTTCTCTACAATCTTCTTCATTTCCTCTCTCACCTCTACCGGCTCCAGCACTTCCACCTTTTCCCTCTGCCACAGCAAAGCCTGATAAAAATTATAGCTAGGACGAACCCAATAGCTGAATATACTCCAACCTTCGCCTTGCTCTATCTCTTGCTGGGATGCATGAATAGGACGTGCTTTCACATAATCCACCTGACTCCCGTATACTTTTAACTTCACCAGTACAGGAGGGCAATTTTCGTGATTTACACCAAAGCAGCCTTCAAAATAAGTCTGAGGGTGAATATCAGGAGAAGGGATAAGTTTTTCCTCGCCTAAACGAATATTGCTCATACGCTCCAAAGCATACACAGAGGGAGTTTTCCGACTTAAAGGCTCGGCTACCAGATACCAACGTTGCTCCCATGTTTTCAAGAAACAAGGAATCAACTGTTGATGAGTAAAAGTTTTTTTATTGAACGAATGATAGTCAAACTCAACAGATACTTTCCGGTCGATTGCCTCAAGCAAGACATGAAGATGTTCTACTCCACTTGGCGCATCTTCCAGCAGAACCTGTTCCTTATGCTTTAAAGTCAGTTCTATCAATCCTTGAATATGAAAAGCAGAAAGAAGATATTTATAAAGAGTATTGTTCCTCATAAAATCCGGATTGGTTATCGCATATTTCCGGGACTGAGGGTTATACTCTATATCAATGGCAAACGCATTGGAAATATATTCCTTATAACGGCTGAATGTCTTTGGAATTATTTCTCCGTCATAAAGAGAAGAATAACTCCAATGCTCATTTATTTCTTTCAATGACAAAGGTCTACCTCTGGAAAGAAGTTCTATTATATACAAACATTTTTCTATCTTACTCATAATTCCTTTTTGTATATTGCAAAAGAACTTGGATAGTAAGACAAAATATGTCCTATTATACAAAAACTTATAAGCCCCCAAAGTCAGTATTAGATTAATAAAAAAGAAAAACGTGAGGACTTTTCCTGCTCTTCATCAGAATCGGACATTTGGAAAAGCCTTGGAAAAATGAATACAAAGAAACAATACTCACGCTATTAGCTATGTAGAATGATACAACATTGGTATACCATATACATGTAAACAAAAATGAGCGTTACATTGTCCCTTACCCTTCGCTTTGAAATTTTCCAAATTTCGATTTTAGGATAAAAGCAAAAAACGCTTTCTATATATCCAACCATTTCTCCGGTCAAACATCACAAAGATAGTATTTTTTGTCAATGTAACGCTCTTATTCTAAGTATTATTTCTTAAAATATAAGTTTTTGGGCTGTTTAATGTAGGAAATTTATCAGATATTTCTCACTTTGTCTTTATTGTAGTTTATTGGCAAGACAATCTATACTAACTAATTCTCAGACGTTTATCATTCTTGTAACTATTCCACTTATACTATCCCAATGTGTAAAAGATAAAGTAAGTCGAAGACAAAGGTAAGATATAGATATACATAACCGAAGGATGGAATATTTTTCCAATAAAAAGACTCATTCTTTTAGGAAAATGTACACTTTTCTATTCCACCCCTACGGGAGCAGATTATGTACATAACCTACACTTCGTTCCGGACACTTTCGCCTTCGACTTTTCTTGGAAGAAAAAGAGTCAGCAATCTCTTGGAAATTCCAGGAAATAAGTATGCCTTTTAAGAAAAGATGGTTGTCGAACTATTCTTCAAATGACTCGAACAGCACCACAAGATAAAGATATTCTGAGGCACAATGAAAAACGCTGTCCGTATTCAGATCAGTGTAGCGATTATCACTTACTTTCTCGTCACTATTGTCCAACACTATATGCAATTGAAGCGCTCAACTTATGAAGTTTTACAGATTCTAAGCATCTCTCTAACGAACAAAACTAACTTACGTGACCTGTTCGACAAGACTAATTTCAATGATGTCAAAGAACCCGATTAACCCCTTTTTATAGGGCTAATCGACTAATTTTTTTTACTTATCCATTTTTATTGGACACTAATGATCCTCTGTATAAAGATGGAGTATAAACATTGCCTATGAAGCAATATAGCTCAGACACATTGCAGTGTCTCTCATGTTCTATAGTAAAAAATCCCAAAGCATCAGGATTACTTGTTACTGTGCCATGATTTAGTTGCAATCCTATATATGGAATAGGAGATACAGATGAGATGGTAACGATTTCAATTTGACAATCATACTTATCCTCTAACATGTTTTTGTTTAGATTCTTCTCTTTTATCTCATCTTGTCTGTTAGTAGCTCTCATCAACCATTCCTTTACAGTCTCATTAATATTTAGTTGACTTTTTATCAGATTCCTAACTTCTTGATGATAGTTTTGCTCAAGTCCATAAAACTCGATTAAATCCAATTTAAACAGGCCTTTAGGTATGTTCAATTCTTTGTCCGAAGGAACTTCTCCCATGATATTGCATTCATCTATTATAACCCTAAGTATATCAATGGTAGAAATTTCAAGTGTATCAACCAGTTTCAGGATGTCTGCCTTAAGAGCAGGGTCAGATAGATTATCGTCTATAACTTCGTTTACTGCTTTTGTGGAAAGATTGCCAAACTCCTTGATATAACGTATTCGTCCCGGACGTCCTAACAGATTTTCATCTACAGTAAGTTTGTTGGTAGTTAGAAGATAAAGTTTGCGTGTGCTGTTGTAAACACCATCAATCATTTTCAGTAAAACCTCCTGTTCCTCTTTGAAGGTCTTTTCAGCTTCATCGATGAGGATGATACATTCAAAGCACAACGACTGAATAAACTCCAGCATTCCTTTTATGAACTTGGATATGATAATCACCGGCAGGCCTATACGGTTGCTTAACAATTTGGCGGCAATTGTCTTTCCTGTTCCTTTTAGACCTTTGAATATAACTCCAAGATTTTTGTTGCTATTTATAAAGAGTTCAGATGACCATGTCTTGATGATTCGTTGCATGAACTGCTCACAATCGAGGTCGTAAATCTTGAAGTCGAAGGTGAATGTCTCGTCTATTTTCTCAAGGCCAAGACGTCCGGTTAGAATGTCCTCACAAATTCTGAAAACTCCATTACCTGGAGTTGGGAGCAGTGTGGCGTAACCTGGTATGGGATATAGTATACCATTGTTATTAATCCATTTCTGTTTTTCCATCCATTGGATAGTTTCTTCACAGTCTTGTTTACCTGGATTTAGATACTTTTCTTTTTCAAGTATATAAATTTCTATATCTGCTATTTCACCACAGCCAGTGATTCCGCATTTACGTTCCAGGTTTTTGAAGATAAATCCGTTTTTGATGGCTACCCTCCGTGAAGCATCGTTTCTAGGAAAAACACTGATGATAAGCGTATCAGCTTGACGCTCCATAAACAAATAGCGTTTCATTGATTCTACCACTTCCGTCATATATCATTTCCCCCTGAAGTCCTTGTGAAGGAAGTAGCAAATCTCATATTCTTGCTTTTCGCCATGAATGTTACTCACTTTTAGGGATGCAACTTCCAATACTCCTATGGCATGTCCCGGTTTTTCTTCTGTGGTTATAACAAACATGTTTCCACCGGATATGCCACGACGTATTTTGCCTTCTGCTTCACTGATGTTGCTCATAGGAGTGAAGCCGGTTATCATTGCGGTGTTTTTGTCCTTCATGAGAGTGAAGACGTCTTGAGCATCTTCCACCCGAGGCGAACGGACAATAAGCCTTTCTGTGTGTAGTTTTATTTCCTCTGTCATATACAATTAAATCTTTTTGAAATCATTTTAGTTCAATTATACTCATGGACAGAGGAAAATTGCAGCTTAAAGTATAATAAATATTAATAACGCAGATTGTCAGTCTTTCTCCTTAAAGTATCAATGTCTTCTTTGATGGTATATGCAATCTTTGATACGGTTTCATCCATTTTGGCAAGAGCGGACAATGTTTCTGAATCTAACTTCTTGAATTGCAGGTTTATAAATTTAGTTTGTTTACTATCCCAGTCAATTTCTCCCAGATAATATCCAGCCTTATCGGGCTTATATATTGGTAATGACTCACTTATTATATTTATAATATTATTGAATTCCGGGTCGTTGGAGATTTTTCTTTTATTACCTTTTTCCCCTATGATAAAGAAACCGTAAACCATTGGTTCGTCCATCCTGACAGCATATCTTATTTCATATTTGCCACATTCTTTTACAAGGAACTCAAAGCCATATCTTTTGTTGTTTAAATTGCCCTTATAATATTTATTGATGCGGTCTTCTTTTTCATCCAATGCATATCTATATGTTTTGTCTTCTATTACAGAATACTTATTAACGTCATTATTAAATTCTTCCATTTTCTCCTTTAAAAGTTCCCAGAATCTTCTCTGCAGTTCAACCACACTAATATTGATTGCTTCTCTGATGATTCCTAAATTCTGAATATATTTCGGATTCTCTAAAATCAGATCTTTTAAGTCCTTTTCCATCTCCTTGCTCATAGTTTGGTTTGTTAAATGTTTAATAAGGTTGATATAATGGCTGATACCTTCTCTAATCAAAGGCTTGTCAACAACTTTTTCGCGACATTGCTCCAACCATTTCAGTATATCGCTTTCGTATGAGATGGTGAAGTAGTGTTCTTCTTCTATTAATTCTTTATTATCATGTTTAGCTGTTTTATCCTCATCATGAACTGTTCCATCGAGTGACAGGTAAAACAGTATGTGTTCAGATGTGTTTTTCTCGGCATAATTGTGATAACGGATAAGCTGGTTTTCCTGGTCGGAAGCATATATTTTATTTTCTATTATAATAGCTGTTCTGTCAGCATCTGTTACGATAATATCCAGACGCCCTCCAGTAGTGGCTGTAACAGGTCCGATATATTTTTCCCGTTCCACTATGGCTGTTTCGGTAGAAAAAGACATACCATTTAGAAACTCATTCGTGAAAAGTCTTAGAAAAGTATCTCCCATGTGATGTAGTCCTTTGGGATTCAATAAATCGGCAAGGAAGGCTGAATGCACACTAGTTTCGTTAGAAGTCATGTCGATTACCTTGAACAGGTTATAGCTTTCTCCTTTTTCATCTTCTAGCCTTTTGTATTCTTGATTGAGTAAACATATTTTATCAAATAATGATTGTATTCCATTCATAGTCGTAATATTATTTTGACTAAAGGTACAACAATATTTTTAATAACTTCAAAGTTCAACCGGTGTTCTCCTTCAAACCACATGGCATTCCTATAATAATCTATATATTCATCGTATCTATGCACAAGTGTATCCTGGGTTCCAAACAAGGCGTATGTGTTCTTTATGTCGAAATCTGTTATATCTGCAAATTGATTAGCTTCAATAAGTTGATAGCTATCGCATAAATCTAAAGTTATTTCGTACTTAGTTTCTCCATTCTTACGTGGATTCAGAAAATCATGCACTCCTAGTTGTGTACGCATAAACTTGGAAACGTGAAATGCCGGATTTACAAGTATCTTTTTATACCCCCTGAGTTGCTGGGCGAACATGCCTCCCATTGAAGAGCCGATAATAAGTTCGGGGTTATACAACTCACATAACTCTTTCAGCATGGTTAATGACTCCTGCGGTTGAATGGGCAAATCCGGAGACAATACATCATATTTTGGTAGAAGTTTGCGTAAGTTGATTGCAGTAGAAGAAACTCCTGAAGAAGAAAGTCCATGGATATACATTACACTTGGAAACATAGAAAATCCTTTTGTTTCATAGTTGAATAACAGGTAGATAAATTCAGGACTATTATTGTGATAGATTATAAACCTTGTTTTACCATATATCACTTCGCCATTACTGTCATATTCATATTTTTTGAAATAATCACCTCGGTAGATACATGTCAGGTTAATATCTTCCAAATAATCCAAAGGAAGCTCTCTGTAATTGTTTGGATTTAAGAAACAGGACGTGTCATTTTGACATCTGTTTAACTGGCTCAATCCGATAATAGGTATATTACAATCACTAGCCAAGGTTTTTAACTCCTGCACAATGGCTTGCATTTCTGTATTTCGGTCAGATAACTGATTGTTACTGCTCATTAGTTGGATATAGTCCACAATAATATAATCTGGCTGGTAGAGTTCAATAGACTTACGAATGTGGTTTGTGTTAATGTTAGATGTGTCATCCACGATTATATTGCCGGCTATAACGTTATATTCTTCAACGTCGATTTGAAGTTTATATCTTTCAACCAACTGTTGTTCTTTCAATTCTGCTGAGAAATAGATACATTTTCTATTCAGTTCAGCAAGGCTGATAGTAAGAGAAATGGCAAAGGATGTTTTTCCCATAGCTGGATGACCGCCAACTAATGTAAGCTTTCCTTTCGGAAAAGTCTTTTCAATAAATTTTTTTGTAAGCATAGTTATAATTGATTATTCTTTCTCAATTATACTCATTTGGATGTGGAAATTTCATTTATCAGCTATAATATTCCAAAATAAAAGAAAATGAGTGTTATACTGATGGAGTACACTTTAAGCGTATATGACAAGTCATATAAATCTGCTGAAAGAAAAAGTAGCCAACAATGAAATTTATCACTTTGGGCAACTTTCATTATAATCATACCTTCAACACAATCACATCGTCAAGATTGGTTGTGTACTGGTGGGAGATATATTCGCTTTTCAGATGCCGGGTCTTTGAATATCCCTGAGTGGAAATACGAATTGTATCATGACCGTTCTTCTTGTTTATTTCATCGATGGCGGCCATTAGTTTTTGCTGTTTTTCCCGGTTAACTTCATCAAACAAATTCCCTTGGACTTCATTATCCCTACATATATCCCATACTATGACTCCAGCTTTCTTATAGTAATACTTTCCGTCTCCCTTCCAATATCTTCTAAGAGCCTGGATTGCATAGGCTACAAGTTCCTGATAATTATTTTTTGCAACAGGGAAAATAATGTCTGATGAAATATAATCCTCCGGCGTATCAACCCTGAAGCGACTGGTATAAACAAAAACAGTCATATTCCTACAGGCGATATAATCATCCCTCAGTTTACGTGAACAGGAGGCTGCGAAATTTGCTACAGCTTCTTCAAGATCCTGTAGTTTATCCAGTCCTACCCCAGGAAAACTACGACTGGTGCAGATTGATTTCTTGTAAGGTAGCTCTTCTATGGAAATACAGCTCTCTCCCTGGAGTTCTTTCCAAGTTCTTAGCCCTGTAACACTAAGCTCTTTCTGAACCCATGAAGCTGATTTCTGTGTCAAATCCCAGGCAGTCTTAATCCCATGGTATTCGAGCTTCTTTGTGTTTCGATGTCCAATTCCCCAAACATCACCAATCTCAAACAGTTTCAATGCTTTCTCCCTTTTCTCGTCTGTATCAATCAAACATACACCTTCATATCCCTTGTACTTCTTAGCATATTTACTGGCCATCTTTGCCAATGTTTTTGTTGGTGCTATTCCTTGAGAAACAGGTATTCCAGTTCCTTTACCAACCTTCCAGACTATCTCCTTACAATATTCCTGAAGATTATCCATCCCAGACAAATCAAGAAACGCTTCATCAATGCTGTATTGCGTAAGCTTGGGAGTATATCGTGAAAGAAGTGACATCACATGCTTGCTCATATCACCGTAAAGATTGTAGTTGGAAGAAAAGACTGCAACATTGTTTTTCTCCAGCATATCCTTCACCTGATAGAAAGGATCTCCCATCTTCAGCCCAAGAGCCTTAGCTTCATTGGAACTGGCTATCACACATCCATCATTATTGGAGAGTACCACTACTGGTTTCCAGATAATATTTGAATGGAAGACACGTTCACAAGAGCAATAGAAGTTATTGCAATCTACAAGGCCAAAGAGTTCCATGTTGTTATTTTTTTAATCTGCGAATGATATTGGTTACTACCCCCAAAACTATGAAATCATTTTCTTCTGTTACCTTGATGGGCTTATATTCTGGATTATGAGGTATCAGCCAGGCACAATTATTCTCAGGGTCACACTTGAACTGCTTTAATGTAAACTCACCGTCTACATAAGCTGCTATATAATCCCCGTCATTTGCTTCCAGTGATTTGTCAATGATCACGTAATCCCCATTATAAATACCAGCATCAATCATGGAATATCCTTCCACCTTTGCATAGAACGTTGTTTCCTTATTATGAATCAGCCCCTTGTTCAGGTCTATAGATTCTGTCATATAATCCTGCGCCGGTGAAGGAAAACCAGCACGTATTCCTTCATTTGCATAGGGAAGGGCTAGAATAGTATCAGTATCAGCGGAATAAATATGTAGCTTTATTTCTTTCATAGCACAAAAGTAGATAAAAGTGAGTGAAAAGTAAATATCCCATTAATGAAATATCATTTGGATTTCAGACAGAATCAGCCGCCTGAACCTATTAATCAGTGTTAGAAGAATACAAATATCACTATCCTTAAAAAATATTTGTCTATGATGGTACAAAAATCTCGGAAGTGTAGTTATAACATATACTAACTTAAACCAATATTTTATAGTGCCGTTTTTTTATTAAACAACCTACCCCGCATAAGGGAACAGCTTTCATTGTAGAACAAAAGCCGGAGCTTATGCTTTCGGCTTTTGATTATCTTCTCCGCCGAGTATTTTGTATAATGTTTGATAAATGTATCCCAAAAAGAAGGTAACAACAATAGCTTGAAGTAAAAATATTAAACGGATTATTATATTCATTTTATTTCCTGTAATACTAGGATTGAATATACTATATATAATAAAATCTCGGCACAAAAATCAGCTACATCTATCTAATACACAGAATAATACATCACATTAAAAAGAACTTATCAATGTACATTTTTTGTCCTTACAAATTCAAAGAGAACAGAATTTAAACAGAAAATGTACCCCTATTATCACTTAACGGAGCATAGGAGTACACTAAAATATTACACAAACGATTATTTCACCGGTTCATAAATCAGCGTATAGGTTTGATTAATCACTTTGTCATTATATTTTAAATCGATTGTTTCTACAATCGTTTTAGGCAATCCAGTCGTTTCGTCAAAATGATAAGTATAAGTAGAAGACGTTTCCACATAACTTTCATCTCGATATACTTTACGTGTCACCATATAATTTGTACTACGCTTGCCTATGTATCCATCAAAAAGCTTCAAATCACCTCCACCTAATAAACCTGTACTAAGATACTCATCAGAACCTATCATTCCCAACATTGCATTAATGTCAACATTCAGCTTTTCATTATTCAGATAATTACCATAAGTCATTGAGGTGAAACGAGGTTCGGCAATCGGCCCTACCTTTACCAGGTTTCCATCTTGCCATAGAGCTGTAGCATACTCACTTTCCACAACCCTGCCTCCTTCGTCATACTTGATGAAATATTCATCCGGCTCACCACCAGCTTCCATCAGTTCAATAACACGCCCTGTAGAGATATCTACCTTATAAAGCATTGCAAAATTATCCTCTGGAGTATCATAAAAATGAAAGGCTTCCGAAATCTGTCCGTTCTCACCATGGGTAAATACTACCGTTTCTTCAGGCCATTCATTGTATTTATAAGCGATACGAAGCGGACGATTCTGCTTGTCGTATATATAAGAAATATCATAAAGAGAAAATTCCTTAGAGCCTTCCATCAAAACCTTCTTCAAAAGATATTTTCCCGTTTCGGACTTCTGTATAGTCTGTTCTGCTTCTCTTCCTGTTGTCTGATTCACTTCTAACAAGGTGGTATCATTGTTAGCAATCACCATGATAGTAGCACTTCGATCTTTCCCCGTCGTATTTAACTGTAACTTCAAGTCCAATATCACATTTTCTCCAGCCTCGCCACTCTTGGGTTCAAAGTCTATCCAATCTGTCGATTCACCGGAACGTGTCGCTGTTCGGACAGAAGCCGTCCACTGGGCAGGTGCAGCAAATAATACCTCACCTGTTGACTGATCGGCATAAACTACCACTTTTTGATTTTCACTTTCAGGAACGGAAGGATCTGTATCTCCATCTCCATTCGGATTCTCCGGTGTCTCTGGAGTCGTAGATGTTACATCATCTTCGCTACATGCAAGTGTACCAGCCACCAAAAACAAAATAAAAACACCTCTCAATAATTGTTTACTTCCCCTATTCCATTGTCTAGTTTTCATAGATTTATTCTCTTTTTATGTTATTTACAGGTGCAAAATTAGTATAAATTCATGAAATAGAATTTATACACGTGACTAATCAACAATAGATTCAACAGAGAAAACACTCTCACTGGTAGCACGCTCTTCCATACACTTGATTCTTAGATCAAGACCTGGGCGTGTAGAAAACAACTGGTTCAGTTTGCTGGAAGGCTGTCCGCCACTCTGTTCCTGCAGCATTTTCAAATTCTGTAATAAAAGAACCATAGCCCAAAGAATTATACGGATACGCGCTTCATAAGATAAGTTTAGTTTATACAAAGATATAGAATTACACGTATCCATTTACTTAGAAAGAATTGAGAAACAGAAAATTACCACAAACTCATTTACGGTAATATTGTGCCAATGAAAAAGCTCGCCGAAGCGCTATGCGAGTGCAAACAAACGCACATACAGAACCGATAAAAAACAGAACTCCGGTGGAGACCATAATATTTCCCAGCCCTACAAGTGGAGAAACCACACCGCCAAAGGCAAACCCCAATGCTCCCAGCAAAGCCGATGCCATACCCGCATTCGCCCGTTCACTATCCATCGCTAAGGTATTGGATGCGGTAAAGGTGAGTCCTAACATGGAAAGCAACGCCAAAAGCAGCACTTCATAAATCCAGAAACTACAACCGGCACACAATGCCACACACAGAAGGAAGGAAGCAATTACCATTCCGACACTCCCCCTATATAAAGCTTGTTCCGGATGGGCAAACCTGACAGCCGAGGTCGCAGAAATGACAATGGCTATGGCATTGGCTCCAAAGCAGATGCTGAACATCAAAGGCGAAAAACCATAATGCTCCTGCATAATAAAAGGAGAGGAAGCGATATTGGCAAACAACACTCCCTGAGCAAAACCAAACTGAAGGATATAACATACATACCGACGGTTGTGAATGACGGTAAGAAAACTCTTATACACATCTGACCAACGTGCATTCTGGCGACGTACAGCCGGCAGGGACTCCGCAAAATGCAGACTCCCAAGCAACAACAATATACCTAATCCGAACAATACCCAGAAAATGCCGTGCCAGCCTACACTTTCAGCCATTCCTCCTCCAGCCACAGGAGCCGCCACCGGAGCTACTCCATTGATAGCGCCAATAATAGCCAGCATCTTTGCCAGTTCCCTGCCGGAATACTTATCGGCTGCTATGGAGCGTGAAATCACAATTCCCCCGGCACCCGCTATTCCCTGAACCACTCTCCAGCCCACAAACTGCATGATGGTCTGGGAATAGAGACATCCCAACGTAGCTAAAAGAAACAAACACATGGCCACAATCAAAGGAAGCCGGCGACCATACTTGTCACTCAGCGGACCAAAGAACAATTGCCCGACAGCCAATCCTATCATGCTGGCCGTCAATCCTAACTGCACCTGTGAGGAAGTGGTATGGAAATAGTCAGTCATGGCAGGCAGGGTAGGCAGATACATATCGGTTACAAACGGACCAAATGCGGTTAATATACCTAAGAATACGAGAATAAATAATTGAGAATTGCTTCTTGTCATAATGTCCTTCTTTAAAACGCTGCAAAATTAGACATTATGACGAAGTTTTCACCTTCCTTTTACCGCACAAAACTTTTCAAAATCGGAACTAACTCATCTTTTTCTCGAAGAAAAACCGTATTTTTGTTTCATAAAATCATCTTCACATGGATATTTCCTTATTATCATCTCTCACCGCCATCCATTATGACGAAGGCAATCTGGCTTTTCTGAAAGCCTCCCTGCTCCATTTCGACTGTGGTATCCAACTGCAATGCACCAGCGGAGAAGGTATTCTCTCCACCGGTGCACAGCAATTTCACCTACACAAAATGTCAGAACTTATTTTTTGGGAAGGAAGTATCATGCAACTTATAGAGGCATCCGATGATTTTCATGTCCGCTTTCTGCTTTATCCCAAGAAGCTCTTTCTACAGGCTGCCATTTCACTCGATACCACGTATTTTAACTACATGAGAGAGTTTCCACAATACAACCACGAAGAAGAGAGCTGGAAAAACATCAGTCTATGGATGAACATGGGACAGCTGCTTTTTACCCAGCCTCCTTCTGCATTCAGCGAACGGCTGGAACTGAATTTCCTGCAAGGTATGCTGATGTGGATTTTCAGTTCTATCCCCGACACGTACGTATCCGTGGCCGAATCGTACACCCGGAAGCAACTCTTGTTTCACAAGTTCATGCACCTGATTCACGAACATGCCGCGCAAATGCATCAGGTATCGTTCTATGCCGGAAAGCTCTGCATCTCTCCGCGTTACCTGCACGAAATTACGGAAACCTACTCCAACGGAAAGACTCCCAAAGCGCTTATCAACGAACAGCTGACTGCCGAACTAAAAGTCCTGCTCAACAATCCGGCTTTATCCATTGCAGAAATAGCCTCCCTCTGCCAGTTTCCGGACTCTTCTTACCTGAGCCGTTTTTTCAAGAAAAATACCGGCATTTCTCCCAAAGAGTACCGCACGCAAAAACAGCCCTGAATTATAGGAGTCCGCTTTCCATTTCATTACGAACTGCCGCCATCATGCCTTCCACTTGTGCCAGGGCAAACATACGTCCGTAGAAAGAGTAACCGGGATTGTATCCTTCTTTTTCATCGCCCAGCATCGTACGTCCATGGTCTACTCGCATGGGCAGTCCGGGATTTTCTTTCTCAAAAATACGGATTAGCTCCAGCAGATGACCTCTTCCTTCCAGATGTGATGTCTCTCTGAAATCTCCTTCGGGCAATATTTCCGTACTGCGAAGATGGACAAAGTGGGTTCTCCGGGCAAAACGACGGGCCAGTTCACGGGTATCATTCTGGCTTCCTGAGCTCAAGGAACCGGCGCAGAAAGTCAGTCCGTTATGCGGATTGTCCACGGCATTCAACAGCCAGTCGATGTCTTCTTCGCTGGTGACAATACGCGGAAGGCCGAGCACCTGGAAAGGAGGATCGTCTGGATGAATGCACAGATTGACTCCATACTCATCGCACACCGGCATCACTGCTTTCAGGAATTCACACAGATTTTCTCTCAGCTTCTGGCGGTCTATTCCTTTATATAATGCAAGCAGTTCGCGGAACTTACGGACGGGGTATTGTTCTCCCTCCTGAATGTTACCGTCGATAAACCCTTGCGTTTTTACAATAATCGTATCTATCAGTTCGGCTTTTTCCTCAGGAGTAATACGGTGGTCCAGTTCTTCCACCTTCTGCAATTCTTCCGGTGAATAATCACGTTCCGCTCCTTCACGCTGCAAAATCTTCAAGTCGAAATAGGCAAAGCGTATCCGGTTAAAATAAAGCGAAGAACTTCCGTCGGGCAAGGCATAATGCAGGTCTGTACGTATCCAGTCGATGACCGGCATAAAGTTGTAGCACACCGTCTTCACTCCACATTTCCCCAAATTAGCCAGACTGATTTTGTAATTCTCTATCAAGGCATTACGCTCAGGGCCGCCGTACTTGATAGCCTCGCACACCGGAAGGCTTTCTACAACCGACCATCTCATGCCGTACGATTCAATATAGTTTTTCAGGTCATTAATCGCCTCTGTGGTCCAAACCTCCCCGTTGGGCACCTCGTGAAGCGCCGTCACAATGCCCTCCACCCCAATCTGCCGAAGCATGGAAAGCGTAATGCGGTCTTTCTTACCAAACCATCTCCAAGTTTTTTCCATTGTTACCGTTCCCTTAAATTATACTCCACTGAATGAACTGAATCCTCCGTCGATGGGCAAAGTGACTCCCGTAATGAAGCTGGCCGCCTCACTGCACAGGAACTGTACGGCTCCATTCAGTTCCGAGATGTCACCAAAACGCCTCATCGGAGTCTTGGCAATGACTTTCCGGCTACGTTCCGTCAGCGAACCGTCAGGATTTATCAGCACGCCACGATTCTGGTTGCCGATAAAGAAACCGGGCGCAATGGCATTCACGCGAATCTTCTCACTGAACTTCAAGGCCATTTCCTGAGCCATCCAGCGGGTGAAATTCTCTACCGCACTCTTGGCCATAGAGTAGCCCGGCACACGGGTAATGGCCTCAGAGGATGCCATGGAAGACACATTGATAATGCAACCGCTTTTCTGTGCGGCCATAACTTCTCCGAACACCAGGCAAGGATATACCGTACCGTTCAGGTTCAGGTCTACCACCTTGTTCAAGTCTTCCACCTTCATCTCAAACACGTGCTGCGTTTCGGTCAACGTACCTCCCGGGATATTTCCTCCCGCTGCATTGACCAGGATATCTACCCTTCCCCACTGGGCCAGCACTTTTTCTTTCACCTCCCGCAAACTGTCCATGTCGAGCACATTGCAGATAAAGCCGCAAACTTCTCCCCCGGTCGTTCTAAGTCTTTCCAACGCTTTTTCCACCCGGTCGGAATGTGCTCCAATCACTGCGACTTTGGCTCCAGCCTTCAACAGGCCTTCAGATATGTTACTTCCCAATACCCCGGAACCGCCTGTAACTACAGCCACTTTTCCGGATACATCAAACAAACTGTTCATATTATGTCCATTTTTATCTGCCCCAAAGTTAGAGGAGAAATAAACATGAACATTTGCCAATTTTTGCATGTTATTTGCGTAACTTTGCAGTATCTTACTTTTTCCTTTTCCTGACATGAGAAAGATACTCAATGAACAACTGGATATTACGGATGCCCACCCGCTGAAGGCCCGGTTCTACGATTACAAGAACTTCACTTATCCCTGGCATTTCCATAGTGAGTTTGAAGTGATTTACATCGAAAAGGGATATGGCCTGGGAATGGCAGGCGACGGCATGACCGATTTCTCCGACCAGCAACTGTTTCTTTTAGGTTCCAACCTTCCCCATTACCTGGAAAACTCACCGGAATATAACCTGAAGGAAGAATTAAGAGTGAACGGGGTTATCATTCAGTTTGAAAAGGATTTCATGCAATATGCTTTCTCGCACTACAGCCAGTTTCAAGGTATCAACCGCCTGCTGGAAGATGCACAAAGGGGACTGCTGTTTTCATTATCCAATTGCACGAATGATATTCCGCAGATAATAAAGCGCATTCCGCAAAAAGAAGGGGTGGGACAAATAGTGGAGTTACTGCAACTGCTGGATGCACTGACGCATCTCACTCCCAAAAAAGTCATCTCCTCTCCTGCCTACGATCCGGTTCCAGCGCGGTTTAACGGACGAAAGATTGAAAAGGTCATGGCCTTCCTCAACAAGCATTACACCCAGCCAATCTGCCTGGAGGATGTAGCCTCATACGCTGCCATGAACCCAACTGCCTTCTGCCGTTTTTTCAAGGAAAACACCGGAAAAACATTCAGACAACATATCACGGACATGCGAATTGGCTATGCCTGCAAACTATTATTAAACGGGAAATGGAATATTTCGGAAATCAGTCTGGAATGCGGCTTTGAATCAGTCGCACACTTTAACCGGTGCTTTAAAAAGCATACGGGGATGACACCGACTTCTTATCGGAAGAAAATTCAATAAACTACATGTTATCAACACATTACCATTTTCTCTAAACGAGATAGAGATTAGCACTCAAAAATGTAGTGTACTAAATAAGTTGACACAATTTATTTAGTAACATGCGTAAAAATCGA
>ENA-OPMV01000017-OPMV01000017.1-human-gut-metagenome-genome-assembly--contig:-NODE-17-length-70833-cov-7.266622_pt1 | contig 70833 bp, 81 predicted proteins | sample MGYA00241531_ERZ501759 | MGnify/ENA primary metagenome ERZ501759 (study PRJEB25962, sample SAMEA2042555) | human gut metagenome | biome: human gut; feature: human-associated habitat; material: faeces...
TGACGTTGCGTTTCCACTTCTCATAGCATCGTCCTTTGTCCTTGCTGATGGGGTGTCCTTTTTCATCCATATCGCCCCATGACATGAACTCCTCAACATTTTCTATCTGTATGTAGTCTGGATCAATAGCCTCGATATATCGGAAAAGATGCTCAGCCAGAGTCCTGCTGTCGGCGTCCCGTGGCTGTCCTCCTTTTGCCTTACTGAAGTTCGTACATTCAAGGCTGGCCCAAAGCACAATCAGTGCATCCGGATAAATCTTCTTCATCCGTTTTACATGAGATACCAAAGGGGACAATTCCAGTGTCCTTATGTCCTCAGTGAAATGCAACGCATCCGGGTGGTTGGCCGTATGGCTGGCAATAGCGTTTGCATCGTGGTTTACACAAGCGATTACTTTCGCGCATTGTTCATCTGCGTAGCGTGCGTTTTCAACTCCGGTACTGGTTCCTCCAGCACCACAAAAAAGGTCAATATAAAGTAGCTTAATCATATCATCTTTATTTTGATTTCATTATCAAAAGTACATCTATTTTCTTTACTGCACAAGATAAAAGTAAATTTTTATTGTGTACTTAACAAAGTTTAGTAAACTTATTTTATTTACCTAACAAGGAAAGAATATATTTGCAAAAAACTTAGAACAATGGAAAAAGAATTACCTAAATTACGAATAAAAGAAATACTTAAAGAGAAAGGCATATCGCAGATAGAACTTGCGGAGAAAATGGGTAAAAGCAAACAATACATTAGCAATATTTTAAGTGGCGGCAAAGGCATGTCCATAGCTACACTGGTAGAGATTGCTAAAATTTTGGATGTTGAATTTCGCGATTTATTCGCCATTACCGGGAATCATACGGAGATTAATGGCTATATTAAAGTTCAAAATGATATTTACGAAATTCGAAGTTACGAAGACCTTGAGAAAATCCTAAATCTTAGAAACCATGACCAAAGCTAATTACATTGATTGGGAAAACCTGAGAAATATCCCTTTCTTCCTTTGCCAGGTGGTCGAGGACGAAGAAAATCAGGAAATAGTTATATACTATTTTGGTGAGCGCGTATTACACGATTATGATCATGTGGGACATTACTTGCGCTCTGCCATTGTGTTGTTCCGACATATACAAAACCGCACAGCCGACTGGGTTAACTTGCGTAACCTTTGGACTCTCCGCAACTGCATTCGGGAGAACTACAACCACGGTATAGGAGTGGATGCACTTATCTATGGAGAAAATTATGATGGAGAGAACCCCGAAACACTTACACCACTTACCAAACAACGTTTTGAACTTATAATCAAACGAATTAAAGAAAAGGACGAATACGCCACCATTTAGATAAAAACAAGAGTATGGCAGTAGATATGACAAATCTAACGATTGCACAATATAGGCAGCGTATAGAAGAAATGAGCGTAGAAGATATTCAGAAAAATATTGAATATTATGAGCAACCAGGATATAACTGTTCAGCACTTGTTACTGCGGATGGTGTTATTAGCCCTCGAACCAGAATACTCCATGAAGTTTTAAGAAATAAACTCAGGAAGAAAGAGAAAGGCTATACTAAGATAAAAAGAGAGTTGACTGCTATACAATGGGCAAAAGAAGGTTTTGCGCTTAATTCTGATGCAGTAGGTGAAGAGAAATACACAAATAGCAGGTATCTTATGAAAGCTGTGTATTACCGGGAATATGAGGTACATGAGGATAAGGAAGCTGCTAAAGACTTTCTTAAATCGGGGAAGAAGGAAAATCATAAACCTCATAAATAAAATAATATGGGAAAATTCGAAAATGGTATTTGGGTAGCTGTTCAGTTTCTTGTTTGTTCTCACAATGAAACAGAACTGGCAAAACAACTTGTCGAAGAATCTGGATTAACAATGAAGGATTGTCTGAAAGCTCAAAAAGAATCCGGATTTGAAGATGTTACCATGCTGGAGTTTATTAATTCTATTTTCCCGGTCGATGGCGACAAGCACTGTAGCCAGTGCAAGCACTATGAAGTCTGTGCGAATTGTACTATATACTGTCGTGTGCTACAGAAGCGAATCACTGCGAGGAAAAAGCCTTGTAAAAATTACCAAAAGTGATTATTATGCAAATATCAATAACAGAGGATGAAATTAAAGCAATAGACTTCGGTCTGGAGCAAATAAGAGAAGCCTTAGAGGGTTCTTCTTCTGATGATTACAAAAAGTGTGCAGATGAAGCAATTAATAAGCTGGAGAGCATAACAAGGAAATACCATTTAGCGAGAGAAAAAGCCAATGAACTTAATGAAGCCAAAAGATATATCCGTTCAAGAAACGGATATATGCCACCTGCAAAGCTGGATAAAATGGCAAGATTGTTAGTGAAAAAAACAAAAGAGCATGAAAACGGAAATACAGAAGAAAAACAACTCTAAAACATTGATTAAATTCCCTGTTTTAGAGGGAGATAGTCAGATATATTTAGGTCAGACTATCGTAACACTTGTTCGGATGGGGATAGAAAATAATAATACTTATTCTGATGAAATACAACACAGGTTCAAAGTGGAACTGATGGCAAGTGTACTGTCAGAACTTGATGTCACCCTGGATGATCTGAAAAAAGAATATGATATTCAAGAGTGATACCCCTTCAATAAAAACAATAACGACTGCCACTATCAGATATATAGTGAAAATCGCTATTGTTATATAAAGGCTCAATACCTATTTGAAGCTTACTCGTCTTTTTTATTTTTATCTCTAAATATGGTTCTTATTAAATTTAAAATAGACACAGCAAAAGCATAAAACAAAATAGGCTTGATGATACTTTTTGTTGAAGTTTCTGTGAACATATAGTACATTGACATTATTCCGAATAATAGAAAAAAGTCCCTTAAAAAAAGTGATGTATATTTATATATTTTTTTTATCATACTAATTGAATTATAATAAGAATGCACCTGCGGAACCTACTATACCACTGTAACAGAAACTCCAAGGCGAGAAACCTGCTCCAATAGAGGCTACACTTCCAAAAATATCATTTTTAATACACTTCAAGAAGTTGGAATCTGACATTTGTTCCGAAGTCATCCAATAATTTGCTGAAGGCCCAGCCATACTTCTAGTTTTATTATAATCTTTACCATTTTTTAAACAAGACCATTTCTCCCAATTATCTGGATTAGACCAATAAGAAACTGAATCTATTCCAATATACATAGCAAAAATCAACTGGTTTTGCTCTTTTTCTGTCAAACTCTTAAATTTCTCATTTTCCTTTGTGTTTTGTATATAAAATTCAACATCTTCACGATTTTTGGAATTTATCAAATACGAAATATAATCTCCTAAGATATATTGGGCATCGGAAGATAACTCCATATTATCTATCGCGGTTAAAGACCTTGTTTTACTATTATCATCAATATTGACATTGGCTACATTTCGAACAAATTCAATACTTAAATTATAGATACGTTTTTTCAAAAATTCCGAATCCCAATTTTTATCATTGACAGATCTGGTTTTGCTCTCTTTTAATAATTCATCATAGATATAATCCAAACCCTTTGAATGATATTCTGAAATCTTTTTTAAATCTGATGTTTGAGTATTTTCGACCTCAGACTTTACTGTTTCATTTTTCATCTCATTTTTGTCACAAGAGTACAAAGAAAAATAAACTACTACGGAAAACAATAATAATAATCTTTTCATAAGACTTAAATATTTAAGATTAACAATTTGTGATTTGCAGCAAATATATGATATACATCACACATCTACACTTTTGTACATAATAAATTTCGTTAAAGACTCTACTGCTTATTAACAGTATTCCGAGAGTAATCTTAATTTTTACTTTCAATGTCGAAATTTTTATATTGGTTCTGATGTTTTCATATCCTTTTATTTTGTTCATGATGCGGATTCAAGAGCTGAGAGAGTTGAGAGGCATAGTAATCAAATTATTTTACTACACTTTGGCATTACTTCATTTTACTTTTTTGTTTCATATCCCAGACACTTCCATCTGGATGGGTCAAAAACATGCTTTTTCTCCCGCATTTTAAGTTTTAATCATTCAACATTAGAATTATATTCAGAAAAAAATAATCGTTCAATATAGCTTAAAAAAACGTCTTATATTGATTTCGCATATTTTTCGAGATTGCCACTACAAAATCAACCTGTTTTTCTGTTTTATATTTTTTCCCTATACGGTTTTTTTGTGCTTACAATTTTTCAGCAGTAAATCATTTGTTGTTGACGGAAGTAAAGGTATTGTTTGATGTCAGAAGCGTTACATTTTTTGGATGGATAAGCAGCACATTTGTTTCGCGTACGCGCGTATTTAGTAGCTTTCTTTATAGGCTATTTAATAACAGGGCTTATAATAAATTGATTTTCAGTGGTTTAATTTTTATTTTACCACACTTTGGCAACATTTTACCACACTTTGGCAACATTTTACCACACTTTGGCAAATCGAATTTTTATTTTACCACACTTTGGCAACTATTTTACCACACTTTGGCAAGTAACATAAAGTCTTCTCAATTTAATATTTAGAAACTATTTAAAACATTCATTACTTTCGATTTGAAACATAGAAGAAATAAAATAGTTTTTTCTCACAAATCATTTAGTATAAAGAATAACTGAAATACAAGATTTTAGCTATTTTACTACACTTTGGAAAAGGATGGAAATATATTAGTTTATGCAGCATGAGGGAGAAATTAAAAATAGGCTGATGATGAATTCTCATACCCATAATAAGCATAAAATACATTATTATAAAGAACAATGTTAATTATTATATATAAAAAAGAGATTTTTTAATGTATGTACATACAAACATACATCTTTTTACGCAGGAAGTTTCAATTAAAATTAAGTACGAGGGTTATTTTTAGACATTGCGTTAAATATTTTGTCTAATAATGCGTTGTTTTTTGTGGAAAATGCTATTTTTGCCAAAAAAAGAACATGAAAAAGAATTACGAAGAAATATTCACTTCAGAGAAAATAACGGTATTGTCCAACAAGAAAAACGACAGCCGGATAATGAATTTAACGTGCCCTATCTACCAAACTAACTTTCTAACTGATGCGAAACAGATTCTCAACAAAGGAACGTATCGTGCAATCAAGTTCATAGTTAAACAGATTCAGGATGAAAGAATAATGCTTGAATCCTACATTAAGAACAACGAAACACTAAAGATTAATATATCACGCGAAGATATTCTGCGATGGTATCCGGATGAACATGCCCATCGAGAGCTAAAAGCTGCGGCAGAGTGGCTAAACAATACCGATGTGAAATATGAAACGCCGACAGGATGGGTGATGGCCAAACTTGTCGGAGAGGTAAGTTATGACATTAATACCGGGATGACAATATACATAACTCCTGGTGTTCTCCCTTTATATTACGTGGTGAACAAGCATTTTACAATGCTGGATTTTGCCGTCACAATGAGTATTCAGGATAAAGCCACACAATTTTTCTATGACAAATGCTGTAAATGGCGTTCTGCCGGCATATTTACGTATACGCCTACGGAATTAGCAGAAGCTATTAATGTCAGTCCTGTTACCAACCTTTTAAAAACAAGATATATCTTATCAGCTGATAGGGAAATGAAGAAGTTATTCCAGGAAGGATTGATAGACTTCTATTTCGACACTTATGAACTCCGTTCCGGCAAGGGTCGAGGTGGAAAACTCGACAAGTTCATCTTCAGGATTCAGGATTGTTTGCCAGGAACCGAAAAAGATTATCAGGAGCAAGCCCACATGAGAACATTCATTATAGAGACGATAAAAAGCACAGTTCCTTCTTTGGTTTCAGATGATATATTCAGACAATTAAAAGAGTTGTCAAGAACGGAACTGAAGGACTTATGCAGCGAAATGTCTATTTTCAAAAATGAGCTACGAGAAAATAAAATCAGGGATGCCCGAGGAATTCTCTGGTTCAAGCTAAGAAACAGATACAATATAAACCCCAATGGGACTGAAAGGCTCAAGAAGAATCCACAAAATGAATATCCGAAGTATAAAAAGATCAGCGAAGAAATTCATGCAAAAACTCAAGATGATGCCGCTTCAAAAGAAGAGCAATATACACAGGCTGCACTTCCTTTTGAAGACGATAAACCTTCATGGTGGCCGTACTGGAGTGATACAATCAACGATATAATCAGCAATTACCGAGTTGGCGATAGGGAGATAAACGAAGTCGAGAAAAAAACATTGTCGTATATGTTCAATGAGAAAGATAAGTTTTCACCTCAATATGACGGAGAGGAACTCCGAATACAAATTGAACCTAATATTTACAAGAACTATGTTGCCCAACCATTTTCGCCATTATTTGATGGCCTCCATCAAGCAATAAAAGATAGCACATTCAAATTCTTTCCAAATCTCAAAAAACTGTCGTATGCCGTTAGTGACTATGGTGGTAAATTAACCATTTTCCCCATCAAAGAACTTTGAACATTTAGGCTGGCCATATAAACATGGTCAGCTTTTTTTGCACTTGAAGATAAGGTAAAAAGGGTAGAAAACAAATAAATTTATATTTGTCAACTACTTTGTAATAATGAACAAAATGTGATAATTTTAGGGAGAAAAAAGGAAATTACAAGAAAATGTTCGTTTTTTGGTTACGCCGCAAAGCTAAAAAGAATTGAATAAATATAAAAGGCAATTAATCATATATTTGTTTTATTTAACTTAACATATCTATATACAGACGAAATGGGAACTCCAGTTTTCAAAGATATTTCTTTGATGGTGTTCCCATTATTTCTCAACTCCATTATTGTTTTTAAATTTTTTGCGCTTATACTAATGCCTGGTGGACGGCCAATTCTCTTACCATTCTGACGAGCTACCTCAATTCCTTCCCTGGTTCGTTCACTTCGACCATTTATTTCCATTTCGGCGAAGATTCCAGCCAACATGAAGAACATCTCACCAATCATCGTTGATGTATTAATACCTTCTCTAAGGGATATAATAATCACACATTTACGTCGAACAATATCAAGAACTTCTAATAGTTCTCTTGCAGAACGGCCAAGTCTGTCAATTTTCCAAACTATTAACATATCTCCGGCTGTAGATTGCTTCAACAATTTTCGCAGGACTGGTCTATTTTTAATCTTTCTTCCGCTCTTCTTCTCCATATAAATTTTATCACAACCAGCATGTCTCATCGCTTCAATCTGCATTTCAAGATTCTGGTCCTTCGTACTTACTCGCGCGTATCCGATTTTTTTCATATTGACAAATATAATTCAAAATATTTTTTTCTCAAAAAACGAACATTTTTTGAGAATCATGAAAAAGAAAAAAAATCTATTATTAGCCCTACTCTGCTGCGCTGGAGTCACAGTTTCAGCTCAGTCTTATTCGTTGAGAACTAACGTATTGGGTCTTGCAACAACGAATCTCAATGTCGAGGCGTCTATGACCTTATCAAGGAAATGGTCTTTCCATCTTCCAGTACAGTACAACCCCTTTAAATTCTCTAAAAACCGCCAATTTCGAAATTTCTATGTAGCACCGGGTGTCAGATATTGGCTTTTGCAAAGCTATATCGGTGGATTCGTTGGTGTATATGGAACAGCCGGTACCTACAGCGTAGGGAATCTTTTCGGAAATAAATACCGTTACGAAGGTGAAAGTTACGGCGTGTCAGTATCTATAGGAAGAGCATACCAACTGGGGAAAAGTTGGAATTTCGAATGGGAAATAGGTGCTGGAGCACTTTGGATGGATTACGATAAATATTTATGTAAAAGATGCGGTGACTTAGTTGCCCGCAAGCATGAATGGGCTTTCCTTCCTACCAGGGCTGCATTGAACTTGGTATATCTTTTCTAAAATTATGAAGCAAAATAGAATTATAATTCCAATTATGGCAGGTCTGGCGGTCTCATGTGCAACTCATAAGCCACTGGACAGAGTTCGTATATCCCAGCCCAATATGGAGCAAAAGGCCGATACGGCATACAAACTGCCACAGATGATTAAATGGACTGATGAAAAAGGCCAAACCCGTATAGTTACTCAAGCTGAACGCGATAGTGTTACGGGAGAAGAGATAACAACAGTACAACTGAGCGAAATTACTGTAACGGCTCGTAGTAAACAAATAGCGGAACGTAACGGTAAAATAAATCTTGACTTCATTGTGACCGTTCCATCATCTTTGATAAACAACAAATGGCAGTTGCAACTTACTCCGGTTGCCTACAAGCCACAAGATACGATTTACCTGGAGAAAATATTTTTGTCCGGATCTGATTTTGCAAAAATGCAAAAGAAAGGCTATTTGCAATATCAGGCTTTTCTATCATCCATTATTCCAGATAGTCTATACCTGAAAGAGATGTTCAATCAGAAGGGCTACAAGAAAGCAATGGAAGAACTGGAGAATGAATATTTTCAGGCATGGAAAAATGAAGTGATTCAAAAAGAACGCTGGGTAGACTGGTCCGATAAGATTAATGCGCGTTTTGTTCACTTTAATTTCAAGGTTGACCAAAGCCGCGCAGCCATCGAGGGATATAACTCTATTCTGGAATACCTACCTGCATATAGCATGCATCGCAGTCTCGAGAAGAAAGACATACCTTCCAAGTGGAGAATGTTTGCGGATGGGAACCATCTAATTCGTACTAAAAGTATAACGCCAGAAGACTCAATAGAAATTACTAAGAAGTTCACGAATTATAAAAAAATAGCTGAGAATCAACGAAGAAAGGAAATGAAAGAAGAAATGTATGATAAATATATACGTTTCCCGATTCAGCCAGCCAAACTTGATACAATCACTAAGGAAGGTTCGAATTTCGTGTATTATTATAAACAAGAATTACCTGCTACGGAAAATACAAAAAAAATAGACCTAACATTGAATGGTATTATCTTATCAAAGGATGAAACCAAAACGCCATTACCACCTTCAGATACTATTACGTATTATATATCGAGCATGGTTCAGTTCCTGGATCATACTCCACGTTATAAGAAAAAGATTATATCGCGAAAGGATGAAGTGAATGTTACGGCTTATGTAAACTACAAGACTGCATCCACAACATTCGACGAAAATATAGGTAACAACAAGAAAGAAGTAGATAAAGTATTCGAAACAATTAAAAACATTAACTACACAGGAGAGTTTTTGATTGACAGTATCTACATGACGGCTACCTCCTCACCAGAAGGTTCATCATCTATGAATCTCCAGCTTTCCAAAGGCAGAGCGATAAATCTAAAAAAATACCTGCTAGAAAAATCAGATGATAAAGAAGGTGTAGACTCGCTGTTTCGTCCTCGCTGGTTAGGAGAAGACTGGGATAAGCTGAAACAACTAATCATGGCGGATGATAGTATTCCGGAAAGGGGAAAAATAAATAATCTCTACGATATTGCCAATCTGGATAAAAGAGAAATGACATTACGCATGTCTCCCTTTTACTCTTATATAAGAGAAAAGTATTATCCAAAACTAAGAGCTGTAGAGTTTAAGTTCCATCTGCACCGCCGTGATATGATACAAGATACAATCGTCATGCCCGTTATAGACACAACTTATCAACGTGCAATTAAGATGATAGAAGACCGGAAATACAAGCAGGCCCTCGTCTTGCTTGATGACCAATATCCTGACGATTACAACACTGCGATATGTCTCATGTCACTGGGATATGATAAACGTGCTTTGGATATCATGCTTCAGCAACCGGATACTTCGGACAGAAACTATGTGCTGGCTATTTTGTTCGTACGTCTGAAGATGCAGGAACAAGCCGTTAAATCCTATATCAAGTCCTGTGACCAGGATGAATCTAAAATTTGGCGCGGAAAGCTCGATCCAGAAATAAATACCCTTATTAAAACCTATAATTTGTATAAAGATGAATTTTAGAAAAACAATTCCTATTGCAGCAGGAATTTTAGCATCCGGCTTAATATCCTCTTGTGATTTCAATGAGGATTTTTGTATAAGGCCGGGTGAATTAATAGCCTACTGTGATTTTTCAAACATCAAGGAGGAACCACCACTCCCCTATTTACGTCATGTAATACCTTTTCAAGGTAATGTTAGTTTTAATGAAGGAACAACCTTTACACAGGATACCTTGCGATGGAGTATTCCACAAGGAGAATACAGTTTCTTTTTCTATACCGGTGAGTATAACATAGAAAATCTTGATAACTATCATGAATGTATGCTCAGGGTGAAAACTGACACTATCGAAGGTCGTGCATATATAGCAGAAAAGCAGAAATATTGCTGTTCGGCTTTATTTAATGAGAAACTCGAATATCAAAAGCCAAAAAATGTAAAAGTAGTCCCGTGGAGTTTCGTTAAGAAGTTAAATATCAGACTTCAAGTTGAAGGGAATACTTCGCCTATTTCAAGTATAACCGGTGAATTAAGCGGAGTCAGTACATCCCGTTATTTGTATTCGAGAGAGACTAGCGGCTCAGCTATTGTCAATGAACCATTTTTAAAGACAGGAACGAGCTGGGAAAGTTGTGCGAATAGTATTTACTTATTTGGGCTATCTCCTGCAGACACAAACATACTGAAGGTTATTGTAAAAATGGACGAAGACAACCAAGAATTTGATGAGGTGCAAGAGATAGATTTATCTGGAGAACTTAAATCATTCACAAGCGATGAAATCACTCTGGACATAACCTTGCACGTTGGCAAAGAACTGATTCTTAACAAAGTTACAATCATCGATTGGGAAGAACAACCAGAGACAGAATTATAATTATTAACTTCAAAACATTTACAAATGAAAAAAACAATTTTTATGGCAGCATTGGCTGCAAGTGTATTATCTTCTTGTAATCAAAATGAACTTGAAAGTGAATTAACTGTAGAGTCTGTAGACAGCGCTAAAGCAGGGAATTTAAAAATTAACACCACTATCATTTCCGATGATTCAAGAGCCGGATTTGTTAGCAAAACTAATTTCTCTACAAATGATGCAATTGGCTTGTTCATGTATAAATCAACAGGTTGGGGAGATGCATATCCACGTTTTACATCACAAAACAACAAATCTACTAAAACAGCCTCAGGATGGTCACAAGCTAACGAAATCTATCTATTGCAGGATAAGGCATACATCTGGGCTTATTATCCGTATAATCAATCTGTAACTGATGGAACAAAAATTCCTGTACCTATCAGTGCTACGTCTCATGTCGATTACCTATGGGGAAAAAGTACAAACACTGTATCTGTCGTTGAGACAGAAGCAACCATTCCCATGAAACATGCACTTTCACAGTTTGTTATCCGTCTTAAGGTATCTCCTGAATACCACAATGATGGTAATTTAACATCTGCCAAATTAAAAAGTAGTCGTGCAAAATTCGCTACTACAGGCGGTACTATGAATGTTAATGATAATGGTAAAATTACTTTTACTCCTACATCTACAGAGTTAACATGGGCACCAAATACAACTGTACCTGCTCAAGGAGCTGGTGCGGTAGATTTTTCGGCAGCAATTTATCCTATGACAATCTCGTCTAATGAGGTTACACTAGAAGTTGTAATAGACGGTGCAACTTATACATATAATATACCACAGATTGAATGGACTGCAGGAAAGCGATTCATCTATTCAATTACAATGCAATCAAATAGCGCTGAGATTGGCGGTGAGAATGGCCAAGCTGTAACTATAGAGCCATGGGCTTCCACAGAATCGGATATTACACTCGTGCCAGTAAAATAAAATATCATGAGAATAATACATACAATAAAAGTTTCATTACTTCTTTTCATACTTTGTATTTCTACTTCATGCCGTAAAGAGCTTGATTATGATAGCAATACACAAGGTCATATCATATTTACAAATGCAACTCTTGCACGAAGTAGTCAGGACGGTATGTTTGAAGAAGGTGATGCTATTGGTGTATTTGCTATTAACCCCAATACCGGAGAGTATTGGGGTACTAATAACAAATATGTCTATGATGGTAATAAATTCAAACCTGCTACTGAGAATGATGATATTGTGGTAACGAAAGGAACAGATTTTGATTTCTATGTGTATTATCCCTATAACTCAAATCAAAACGACATCACCAATATCACTCATGTATGCACAGACCAGGATACAAAATCGGGTTGGGTAAACAGCGACTTTATGATTGCAACATATACAGATGCCATTATTGATTATTCAATACCATTGAACTTTAAACATAGCTATGCAACAGTGGAGGTTCATGTGAATAAAAATGATGGGGTTACTGCTGCGACATTAAAGAATGTCAAATATTCAAGTCGATTTAATCTGTTAACAGGTCAAGTTAACACCGATGATTCACGTACAAACTTAAAAATGTATTGTTACAAGGCGAATGATAATGGGAATGCTATCTTTCGATGTACAGTTCCTGTTCAATCATTGTCAAGTCTAACAAATTACATTACTCTTTCCGGCAACTCGTCAATTGACTTGCATGCTGAGTCAGATATGGTTTTGTCAGCCGGCAAAATTCATAATTATAGTATTACTTATCAAAAACACGTACAGATTACCGATTATCTTACTGGTGGAACAACCACCGGTAGCGGTTACTACAATATCGGCACGCAATGTACTGTTACCGCTACACCGAAGCCTGGTTATGAATTTGTCGGATGGTATGAGAACAATCAGTTACTAAGTTCTAACCAGTCATATACATTTAAGGTATTGTCAGACCATAACCTGGTACCGAAATATCGAAATTACTCAAGCTGGACAGTTAATATATCGGCAAATCCCACTCAAATAAAAACTGCTGGTGGTAGTTCGGTTATCACAGCTTCTGCTGAGCGAAATATGTACATCAATGGTGAGTTACAGGGTACCGCAACCGGAACCGTATCACTGAGCAGCAACAATCCGGCGTTTGTTATCCAAGGAACGACGGTACGTGTGAGTGAAAATACAACTACCAGCACTCGTACTGCTATCATAACAGCAAGTTGTGGAGGAGTAACCAATTCTGTTACTTTAACCCAACCAGGCCGTACAGAAACTTATGTATTTACCATCAATGGTGGAACCTCTATTAGTGAAACTTTTGAATCAAGCGGTGGAACGGTAAAATATGACATTGTCAGCCAAAAGACAACTGTTATAGATGGAAATTCTACTACAGTTACTGCAAACTGGTCTTCATCATGGAGCACTACGTCTTTTGGTTCATTGAATAATGACGGTACACTGAACATAGTCGAAAATCCGAATAAGACACAACGCGCCGCCGTTATTACATTGACACAAGAAGGAAGTGGAAAACAAGTAACAATTACCGTGAGACAGAAAAAGAAAAATTCAATTGATATTGAAGGGTAATATGAGAAAAAGTCTAATTATAACAACAATTCTTGGTGCAGCTCTTATGAGTTGTACCAAAGAATCACCGGAGCAATTAAATGAATCATTACAAGTGGAATGTTATTCTCGCTCAGCCAGTGAAAAAAAAGTTGTAGAGGATTTTGGAATGTATGTTTTGGCAGCAGACGGTACTCCCTACCCTGGTGTAAGCAATCCTGTACATGTTACCTATCAATCAGGCTGGAACTTTCCCTCTATACGTTTAAATGAAGATGCTAAGATTTATTCATTTTCTCCGTATACTGAAACAACTGATTGCACATCATTAAATATCAATATAAATAATCAGACTGATTATCTTGCATGTTCAGGAGCTTCAACAGCTAACAAAACTAATCCTTCAGTTAGCATCACAATGGAGCATGTACTCTGTAAGATTAATGTAACAATTGATGGTTCAAGTTCATGTCAAGTTAAATTATTGAATATACCAATCTCAGCTACATATAATCTAAAAACAAACAAACTGACGTTTGGTGGAAGCGGTGATTTAACAACCAGCTCATCAAGTGTCCTGATTTGTCCGGCATCCTCACAAGTACTGAAAATGGTTATCACCTATAATGGTAAACAATATGACTATACTGAATCAGCTAAACCTTACGAAGCTGGTAAAGAATACGGTATAAATCTTACTATAAGTGATAGCAAGGAGTTGGTCATTAATGGAGACGTCACAATAACTGATTGGGAACAGGCAGGTAATTATGAAGGAACTGTAAACGAAAAATAAACATGAAAAAAAAGATTTCATTATTAACATTTGCTTTAGCTACATCAACCGGTGCATTTGCTCAAGATGCTCGAAGCGCAATGAACCAAATACTTGATGGTTATACCCTACCTATTTTTGTTGCATTTATGCTTGCAGGAATTGTCTTAGGGTTAGCTCAGCAATGGGACAATATTATAGATAAAGATAATAGAGGAACACGTAAGGATGGGCTTTTTGCTCTTGCCTGGTATGTTGGATATGCCCTTGTGGCTGCAATAGTTGTCACAGCTGTTAAAGCTGCAATTTCCGGAATATCATTACAGGTATGAAATACACCATCAGAAAAGGTTTGGAAAGTCCCTGCAAAATCAGGGGCTTCCTTTCAACTGATTATTGGATACTGGTAGCAGCATTATCCGGAGCAATTATTCTTTTCATCTTGGGCATACGTTCTGGAATAATGCTCGGAGACTGGAGTACATGTACTATGACACTTATCTGCAGTATAGTTGTTTTTCCTGTTTTAGTCAAAAAATTCCGGAAGAATGCAAGAAACAAGAAGTTCGATGAAATAAAGAAAGAATATACAATTAGTAATTTCCAATTAAGCCACACTATCAGAAAAAATGAGAACAGAAGAAGCATATAGTATCTTAGACATTATTAATGAGGAGAATGGAGTAATTCTCACCAAAGGTGGCAATATCTGTATATCCTATCAATTGGAAGAGCCTGAATGCTATTCGCTTTCACGTGAGGATATAGACCAAAGAGACAGCCTCCTGAAAGAAGCAATTAAGTTTCTTCCGGACGGATGTTTTGTACACAAACAGGACCTTTATCTAAGGAAAAATTATCATGCAGTACCGCTAAATTGGTCATTTCTCGATGTAGCAGATGCCAAACATTTTGAAGGAAGACTCTATATGCAGCACTTGTGCATCATTCACTTTGTTCTTACAGGACTCAACTCGTTGGACAAAGCATATATTTCGTCGCCTTTGGCATATAAAGAAAATTTGCACAAAGAAGATCTTGAGAAGTTGTCTGATTTCCTTGAAGCGATAAATAACTGTGTCAGCATTATAAAGAATCTGAGAGACACACGGATTGCTCCCATTAAAGGAGACGATTTGAAAAACTATATATCAGGATACTCTAACCTATTTTCTGACACAAATGCAATTACTGACATACATGTTGACAATGAGTTACATGTAGGGAAAATAAAAGGAAGATATTTCTGTATCTGTGATGAAACGATGTTCCCAGATAATATAAACAGTTATGTTAAAGACAGCTCTCTACCGATGGCAAATGCGGAACTGTATCACCCTCTTTTAGAGGAGCTGGGTATGTACCTTCCCTATAACCACATTGTCAACCAGATTATATATCTGGAAGGAAATGATAAATTACGTACACAGATTGCCCGCAATATCGACATCTATGGTTCAAACAGCTCCATGAGCAAAAGTATAAAAGTGCAGTTTGAAAAACTCGATAAACTCCAGGAGGAGATAATCGGAGAAAATGAAACGCTTGTGCGTACCCATTTTTCAGTCTGCATTTTCGATGAATCAGAAGCCATTCTTGACAAAGCTGAGAAATCTGTAAAGGAAACATTAAACATTAACCAGTTCAGATACTATATACCCGGATATGATAACCTTGGAAGAATCCATTTTTCTTGCGTTCCAGGCCAAATAAGCTGCATGCCCAAAGAGTATCTCATCCTCACAACCTTGCCTATTGCACTCTGTCTATTCCTACAGTGCAGTGAATACAGGAATGATGATGAAGGAATCTTCGTACATGATAGAATGTATCAGATACCACTTCGCAAGGACATCTGGGATGCTGCCAAAAAACGCGTGAATGCCCGTAACGGAATGATTATAGCCGGAACTGGTGGAGGAAAATCAGCATTCACACTGAATTTCACCCAGCAGCTTGTAGAGCAGGATTACACTTGCATCGTCGTTGAATTCGGAAAATCCTTCAGCCAGCTTTGTAAATTGTACCCGGATATATCTCTACATGTAGATTATGACGGTAAAACGCCACTCGGAATTAACCCGTTCGATTTAGGTGGGAAGGAACTTGACAATAATGATCTGGAAATGCTTTCAGGAATTATCCAGCGTTATTGGAAGCATATGTTTACCAAAGAAGAGTCTGAGAAAGAGGTTGCATTAACCCGATTCATCCAGGACTATTACGAACAGGTGTCTTCCGGTCATAACTTCGAAAATTTCTACCATTATGTAACAGAAAACTATGAGGAGATACTCAAACGGAAAAATGTTGTAAGTAAATATTTCGACCTGGAGTCATTCAAGTTAAACTGCGGTGAGTTCTTGCCTGGACAGCGATATGAGAATGTATGCAAGGATACTCAAATGGACTTTGCATCAAAGAAATTCATCGTATTTGAACTTACGCAAATCAAGCAGGACAGATTCCTGAGTAACCTCGTAATGAGTATGATTTTCTCCATTATTCAGAAGAAACTTCTATCTGACAGAAGGAAAAGAGGAATTTTGATTTTTGATGAATATGCGGAAACGGCACAAATGACTGATACGGCCACCGGAACAGGTATTCATAGTTCTGTGGCATTCTGTTATCAGAAGATTCGTAAAGAAAATGGTGCTGTGTATACCATCGTACAGACTCCTGAGCAGCTTCCCGACGACGAAAATACCAAAAACATCATCAGTAATACAGATATGCTTTTTGTATTGCCGACAAAGGAAGTAATCTATCAAAGTATAATAGACAGGTTCAAGATTACAAGAGATTATCAGATAGCATTGATGAAGTCCATGCGGAACAACTTTTCCGGGACTCGCCCCTACTCCGAATGCTTCATGAGAATGGGTGAGAATTACGCTACAGTAACACGCTTGGAATTTTCTAAAGAAAAATTCTTAGCCTTCCAGACTGAGGGAGAAATTTGGTCTGACCTCGAAGAGAAGACAAAGAGAATGTCTATGCAGGATGCCATTACAGAATATATTAACGAACATAAAAAATAAAAGTCATGAAGAAATTATTAATTGCCTTATTAGTATTGTCTCTATCTCTACAGCTACATGCCCAATGGGCCGTAGCAGATGCTCCCAATCTTGCCCAGAATGTAAAGAATTATGCGGAACTGCAGAAGCAGGTAAACCTACTCACAGATCAGAGAAGCATGCTTGACGAAAGTCTTGATATGATGCGTAAAGTTAATACTACAATTGGTAATTCTGTCACCGTTAAAAACATAATGGAACGGCAGATTCGCCTTTCTACTATGTGTGTTGAAATAGTTGGGAAGCATGAACTGAGTACTCAATCAGCTCAAACATTAATGGCTTCAATCGCTCAAATATTATCCAACAACAATAGAATGATTAGTCTATCAAAGATGATATTATCCTCAACAGTCAAAATGAATGATGCTGAACGTTTGAATGCTCTTACTGAGATTGAGAAAGAAATGAAAGAGGAAGAACAGAAGATATACAAATTGTCCTCTATTCTAAGCAATTATGATGCTATTAAACGAATGTTGAAATGAATCCACAATATAAAATAGATTATGCATTTGAGGATATATTCGATGCATACGCATATGTAAAATCAAGCATTGTCTTTGATGCTCTATTTGCTATAATTGCTGGCATAATACTTACAACACTTGTATTCAAATTGTCCGGAATAGTAAAAGATATGCTTTCAGAAGGGAAAGGATTTAATACAAAGCATTTCTTTGAAGTAGGGAAGGAATACATGGCTGTAATGTTAGTAATAGTAATGCTACCTGTCTTTGTTACGTTATTTGAACAGTTGCTTGCCTATACTGCAGACCAGCTCGTAAGTAGACTTGCTCCTTCAGGTGCATATAATCATAATGAACACATCTTTCATTTAGCAGAGTCAATGATTGAGGACTCTCAAAATATGGATTTGACTGATGCTGTAGTATCCGGCCCTTTCAAGGCTATTTCCGGAGTTCTTATGTCAGCAATAGGCGCGTTTTTTGCGTGCGCATATAATTATATCATGCACATTTTTGTGGCTAACCGTTATCTGATGGTACTCATGATGGAACTTGTTGGACCAATTGCAATAGTATGTCTCTTAAATAACGATACACGCAGCTCATTTTTCAGTTGGTTAAAAGGTATGTTCGGAGTTTTCATGTTATATCCCGGTTTCATTATTGCAAGTGTTTTTGCAGACGAATATACAGCAAAACTTATCAGTAACTCCGTTTGGCCAGCCTTTGTATTGGTAATATTTTCTTTTATCCTTAAACTATCCCTATTAGCAACTATTAAAGCAATGGTAAATAAATGGTTATGATAAATATTAAAGACATATTGAAGGATTTCAGCAAATATGCTGAAGCTCGTAAAAATTATACTCTCAGAACGAAACTTGTTTTCATTTTCTGTTCGGTGACTATCGCTATGGTACTATTCTTCAGCTACCGGGTTGTTAGCAATGCAATGAATAAGATTATAGTGGTTAATGAAGGTGGTGAATTTGTACATTTCAAGGCTATGCAAACAGACAAGCTGTTTGAGAGTCTATTAAAAAGTCATTGTTATTATACAACTTACTACCTTAACAGCTTTGACCGCCTGACAATTGAAGAGAACCAGGCACACGGTCTATTCCTCGTGAATAAAGGTGATGCCAATACCATTTTTGCAAAGTATCAGGCAGACCGTGCTTACGGAGATGCTCTCGAGCTAGGAGTCGTATATAGATGCGACTTTGAAAAAATAAATAAGGTAAGCGTACAGGGAAATGAATATAATGTACAGTTCTCTTCCGTTCTATCAATTATCTCAAATACGGGTACCAAGAAAATCCGGATAATCAGTGAAGGTACCGCTATAAGGACAACACCGCAATATCCAGAGAATGTAACCGGTTTCTTTTTTAAAAATTATCAGCAAACCTATCTGCCATATGAGAAGTAAACACCCCAATTTTATGGCTATATCCCTCGGCATTACTCTCGCAGAGATGTTAGCCTTAGTATTATATATGTTTTATCGCATAATGCCTAAGTAATGAAATGAGAACGAAATTCACAATAATTGGAATTATAGGAGTAGTAGTAATTGGGCTGCTGTATCTGATATATCTCACACTTCCAAGGGATGAGAAAAGTAAAGGTGATGAAGTCATGCTTAGAAGTGATATAAAATCCGGATATACGGTAGATGAAATGATTAAAGAGGTCAAAAAAAATACCAGACGTAATCAATATGAAGAAACCAAGCCTGACACGTCCAATGAAGAAGACTTACAACGTATACAGGAACTCATTAAACAAAACGAGGGCGCATTTCAGGAACCTTCTGTTCAACCTCAGAGAGCAGTAACTGTAGCCAAGCCCGAAATTAAAGATAAGGAACTTCTACAAATAGATACTACAAGCATAGCGAAAACAAAGCCGGCACAGCCAGCTCGTCGTACCTTCAACAGTATCCGACTGATAAAAGAAGATGAGACAAATGCAATTAAAGCATTTGTCCATTCTACACAGACCGTCATGGTTGGTTCAACACTTAAAATGCAGCTTGCTGAAAATTGCCTGACTGACGATGGCCAACGAATCAGGAAAGGTACGCCTGTGTACGGAGAGGTCACAGCGATTGACGGTGAAAGGGTTATTGTGAAGATTAGTTCGATAAATATCAACAACAATATTCTTCCCTTCAAGAGGAACGTGTATTCACGTGATGCTATTGAAGGAATATATGTTCCAGGAAACCCAAAATCAGATGTGGCAAAGGATGCTGGAGCAGCAGCAGCCAGTGGAGCTAACACGAATATATCAGGCGGGTTCGACATAGGAACGCAACTTGTAGCCGGTGCAGCAAATAGTGTTATCAGTGCCACTAAATCCGCTACAAGTAAGAATATTCGGAAAATCAAAGTTACAATTAAAACCAATTACCAAATCCTATTAATGGAGGACAAAAAACCATGATAAAATACTTGTTATTCATAATAATTCAAATCCCTATCTTAACACACGCGCAAATGATAGAGGAACTTTCTGCAACTCCTCTGGAGATTGGATATGAAAAGACGCTACACATAATATTTCCCACTGAGGTAAAATACTGTAACGTGGGGAATGACCATATATTGGCAGAAAAAGTCAGTGCACAGCCCAACATTATCCGTATCATTGCAGCAGAAAGAAACTTTCCGGGCGAAACGAATCTTTCTATCGTTACGGCAGATACTAAGTTCTATTCATATTCAATCCACTATAATGAAACCCCCAAAGTAAGTTACATTCATATAGGGGACACCTCCCCTACTCCGCATGTACTTCCAGTTGGTAAGGATAAACAAATGTATCTGATTTTCCCCGGAAAAATCACATATGAGGACCACGGTTCTCAAGACATAACAGTTGAAAAAGCTGAAGGTGTAGACAACATTCTTGCGGTCAAAGCTGTATGTGAATTTCAAAAGGAATCGAACATTTCCGTTGTCACGGATAACGGAAAATTCTACACATTCAATCTTCAATACTCTCCCAATCCTGAAGTATTCACTTTTGTCATTGATAAAGACGAACAGCAGAAGGTAGCAATACTTGACGAAGGAGAATTGACGACTGACCAGAAAGAAAAAATCCATGATGCGATAAATAAACGTTTGCCGATGGATCTTGGATTGAGAGATAAAATATCCGGGGTTGAATTTGAGATAAACAATATCTTTATTCACAATGATATTCTCCTATTCAGAATTTCACTTCGGAACCGCACCCAGATAAATTATACGATAGACTTTATGCGTCTGTACATTCAGGATGCGAAGAAAAGCAAGAAAACAGCTATCCAGCAGTTGGAACAAAATGTATTGTTCACATTCGATTATCCGGAAGACATTCCGGCTCACGAGAAAAGAACATTTATTGTGGCCGTGAATAAGTTCACAATACCTGACAAAAAACGACTTGTAATAGAGATTCAGGAGAAGAATGGTGGCCGTCATTTCTTCTATAAACTGAAAAATAAATCCATCCTGGAATCTGAAGAAGTTTTCCGCAATACTCAAGAGCAAAAAACTGAAGACGAAGCAGACAAGATACTCAGGAGGGTCTACCGATGATAACCTATATGATAGCCTGCATGCTGCATTTATCTATCTCATCAAACCCGAATGTAAGAAACAGTCTGATAGAACTGCTTGAAGGAAGCCGCACTTTACAGCCGATAGGGAAAATAATAGACATTCTCCACAAAGAAGGTATGTACGATTCCCTACCCTTACAATGGCCTGTTAAAGGCAAATACCGGATAAGCAGTCATTACGGATACCGTAATCACCCACTGACAGGAACAAAAAAATTTCACTCGGGGGTGGATATTGCAGTTGAGCTGGCCACTCCGGTATATGCCGCCGGCTCAGGGAAAGTCATTTATGCTGGAAGAAAAGGAGGATATGGACGCTGTATCATAATACAGCACCAGTTCGGATTTACCAGTTTTTACGGGCATTTATCGGCTTATTATACTACTGTAGACAGAGAGATCAAGCAAGGACAAGCCATAGGATTTGTCGGGAGTACAGGACAAAGCACAGGTAATCACCTCCACTTTGAGATACGGAAAAATAAAAGAGCAATAAACCCTATATGGTATGATGGACATGAGAGATGAAGTTGAACAGATAATATTGCGAACAATGGTTAAGGATGGTATGGATGCTGCGCCTCAGGATTACGAGTTCCTGATGAAGTATAATCTAAAGCAGATATACTTCTATAGCATCGACTGCTCCATGAATGGAGCAGGTATTGACCTGAAATCTCCCATACTTGATAAACTAAAGAAAGCAATCATAGATGATACGACTTTCCCACTACTCCACGATGAATATAAAAAGAACGGAAAAGCTGGAGTAATGAAGAAGTTATTAAACAATGAAGCCTATTATAAAACCTTCTTAAAATGCATTAGAAATGGTAAGTAAAGCTGTAGTAGACTATCTAGAACGTATAAAACGCCTGTATGTTCTCATTAAACAAGAACGGACTGGTTCTTTAAATGACATAGCCAGAAAAATGCTGTTATCCAGAAGAACAATTACAAATTATATATCTGAATTAAAGTCACTTGGCGCAGATATACGGTTTGATAAACTTCGTAATACATATTATTTCAACAATGAGTTTACATTGTATGCGACGTTCGAAGTAAAATTATCTACGTAGTACATAAAAATAACAAACGAGGGCAACGGTATTGCCCTGGTTCATACATAGTTTTGCAGTACTAACATTTAAAGTAATGACCATAAATTTTTAATTAATATTTCTCCGGAGCCTGCGCGAGTATCCTCCGGTTTTACAGAGAATAGTAACACTTTATATAATCATAATTATGAAAATGAAGTATTTATTTTTAGCATGCGGTATGGCTGCATTATTTGCTGCCTGCCAAAACGAGAATGAGCCGAAAGTTGTTTCGGACAAGCCCGGAACCAGCGGCGATTACAGAATCATCATTGAAGGAGAAGAAACAGATGCACAACCTTCCAGGTCTTCCGGAACAATCCAGTTTGTGGGAGGAACAGCGAGCGGAGCAGGACTTTACGACGGGACTGCAGAAGCCATTGTCTCTGCTACGCCAGACCCAGGATATGAAATCAATTATTTTTACGGTGGTCCTGATTCCGAACCTAAGAAATACGACAATGCCAATGGTGGAGAATCTTCTTTTAAAGTACAAATCGGTGGTCAAGACCATTTATTTCATGTTGGATTCAAAGAAAAAACCGGTACACTTACGATAAACGCCGGAACTGGTGGAACAGTATCTCCAAGTGGTCAAGTAGCAATCCAAAGAGAGGTACCTTTCTCAATAAAAGCAACACCCAATAGTGGTTATGAATTTGCAGGTTGGACTGTCAATAATGGTAATGTAACTATTGACAATGCTAATAGTACAAGTACTACTGCTACACTAAATAGTACTTCAGGAACTATTACAGCGAAATTTACTCAAAAAGGTACAGTTTATTCTGTAATGGGTAGAAGCTATGTCTCTCAGACTTCAAATAGTAAAATTATGGTCTATGTTAATCAAAAATTCTATGGTGAAGCAAATTGTAATGGGGGACTTACCGTCACATTACAGAAAGGAGACATTATGAAACTAAGTCACTTATACGGGCAAGAGTTTAAAGGTTGGTATGTTGATGATAAACGCATTACATCACGTGCAGAAGTAGAGATTAGGGAAACAGAATATCCTTCCGGAACTGTTTTCTATGCTATTTTTGGCGATAGCCCATATTAGAATTATATCACATACAAATGTGATATTCTGCAATTTCCTAATAGGGAGAAAGCGGAGAAAGTCAATGAACTTTCTCCGCTTTTTTCTATTCTCACTATATCTTATAGTGAAATGAATAAATTATATCAAACATTTACTGTCTTTGTAATATAGGAGACTTTATATCCGTTATAAACATTACCATTTAATGGAGGTTCATTAGAGTTATATATTATCTTGCCATCTTTCTTAATTATAAATTTAGTAATAGTAGACACCTGGTTGCGATAGTTTCCGTAACCATCGTCGTAAGATGAGTCCGTTAAGACACGCTGATTTTCTTTTACGTTCAAATAATTTGTTGAACTGCTTGTTTGTCCATTATCACGTCCTTCATCAACTCGGATTGTATATTGAATATCCAAAGTCACACCAGAACTAACACTAAACTCAACTTCTGTTTCAGATGAAGACCATCCGTTATTAAGATAACGAGTTTGTGTAATACTTATATCCTTTATTGATTGCCTAAAATTGGCTGTAATAGTTCCTGAAGTAATACTTCATAGTTCTATTTCAAATTCTCTATTGTGTTCTGGTGTACAAAACTTGCTTTTTTCTAAAAGAAGTAAGTTTTGTTCAATTTCCTTAGCATGTGAATTCTTAACACCGCAATCTTTTGCATATTCTTTCCAGTGTGAGGCTACATCAACTATTTTTTCTATAATTTCATTTGCTCTATTAATGCCGGCTTTATTAGCCACATCAATTAAATCGTTATATGAAAAATTGTCTTGTTTACCATTAAGTGACATCTGATGTCTATTAGTCCATCTTCCAGATGGTGAGTAAGAATAACATAGGTCATAAGCTGGAGCTAATTTCCATTCACCTTGTTTATTCATTATGAAACTATGATTCTTTGTATGATCATCATGATTTCTCATAACAACATTAAACACCATCCGACGATAGAATTCTTCCATTTGTGGATAGCTGAGTTTCATTTTTCTCATCACTCCGAATGCTTCTTCGTATGAATGGCGAACATCCCGGTCATAATGGGCAATTCCTGCGAGTGTTTGTACATGCAGCTTTTCTCCATTATCTTCTCGGTCAAACCGTTTTGTCATAAAATGACTATAGTCATGTTCGACCAATAGCCGTGATTCCATCATATTTATTCCACATGATTGGGCCATACGGTAATATGCATATTCAATATTCCCAATACCTTTAGGGTTATTTGTTATCTTATCATGTTCCATAAAGGTGGTTCCATCGAACTTTAACAGCCAATAGTGAAATCCTTCCGGAGCTTTAATCTGTCCGGATCTTACTTCGCCGGTCATGTCGTTATACGCAATAATAGCCTTTGGTTTTGCACCTCCAGCAGATGTTCCGACTTTTAAAATATCAAGAATAGATTTATTTTCCTGGAGTAACTTTTCCTGGAATGAAGCTCTATTATTGAATATACTATCTGCAAGTTTGGTGAGCTCTTCAATATGGAGAATTGACGATTCTTCCAACTCCTTAAATTGGTGACTTGGCTCAAATTCTAAAGCACCCATGCCTCTTTTCCCAACATAGCATAATCGGTCTAACGGTGTAATCTGCTCATTAGATAATCCATGACTCGAGAACCACTCATTAATAATTTGGGTTCCAAACTTATCCGGCAACGAATCAGCAATTAAGCCTGGTAAGCCGCCAAAACATGGATTCTTGGTATTTAAAAATTGATATACTCTATCTTCAGAGCTTTTTTTAAGAGGCATCATAAGCGGAGAAATATCAAGTTTAGAACGAAGAAATTTAGGCTCGTATTGAAACGCTGCAATATCTTGCTTTTCATTCCAGATAAGAGAGCCTACATTTTGCTCCCATAATTTGACATCAACAATAAGTGACATAGTTTAAAATTTAATTCCTTACTCTTTTTTTGTTTTTACCTTGTAACTTTTTCATTAGAATTGGGGATAAAGGAGGTTCAGGTATTAAACCTTCAAGATTTTCCAGCATATCCAATTCTCTCAATATTCGAAGAATTTTATCGAATGATACATTTTTTCCTTGTTCTAATCGAACTACTGTATCAAGTCCAACGCCTGCCCCCTCGGCAAGTTCCTTTTGCTGAAGATTCTGCCTGATTCTATACTCTTTTATCCTTAATCCGACTTCTTTTAAAATAGCCAAGTTACTTTTTTCTGTCCACATATTTTTTTTGTAAAGATATAAATAATACCTGATATATCAATTATTATACGAAAAATATAATATATTAAATGAAATATCAGTTATTATAAAATATTGAAATGTCATTGTTCATTACTTCAGGTACTATTACGGCTAATTTCAAACCAACATATAAAGAGGTCGTTCTGCAAATAATAGTTGAAAATGAGGGAAATGGTGGTAGTAGTGATACATATTTGACATATATTCTATCACCATCAAGTTTAAGTCTGCAAGCAAAGTTCAAAGTAGTATCTGAGATGGGTCGGGATGATGGTAGTAAAGATAAAGATATTTCATATAAAACATACTATGAAAATCAAAGGTTCAACTATTATCATTTTTATGATGACGGTTATGGGAACTGGGAAGAAGATGATGCTCAGCTTATAAGTTTTACAATAACAGATAATGGTAAAACCATTTATTCAGGCTCCGAAGAACCTGAAGATGGAACTATCAGTAATGGCTATAAGTTCTCAATTATAAAATAATAAATAAATCCCAAATACAAGGCATGTATACCTGTATTTGGGATTTATTTATACTTCTTCCTGTTTTAATAATAACCTGCTTATTGTACTACTCTAAAATATTGATAACCGTTAATGATTTCTCTATCATCAGGTTGTTCTGCAGGAGTTGGGAATTCCGATGAACTTTGATAAACTATTTTTCCATCAACCTTAACTATAAACTTTGTTATCACACTTGTCTGTGATTCTGTATTACCATATCCGTCATCGTAATTATATGTTTTTGGATATGATTGTCCATCGGTTCGAGTAAAATTTCCTTCGTCATAACCAGAACCTCCATGTTCACGACTCCAACTATATTCATAATGCCCAGAGTATTCCAAACTTACATTAACACTTGAACTTGAACTAAAAGAATTATTTTCTGAATCATACGTTATCGTAATAGGGATAATATTTTGTTTAAACCGCGCTGTAATAGTACCTGAAGTAATTATCAAAAAAAAATTCCACCTTTGCAGAAAAAATGAATTTAGATAATTTGACTAAAATAGTCCAACATGAGATTAATGCCATCGCACAAGTAAATAAATTAAAAAGCCTTTGCTGCCAGCTCTCTATTACAGCTAAAGACTACTCTACCATCATTAATATATCGCCTAACCTCATATCTCAAAAGAACCTTGGAGGAAGCTATGATACAATTATACATGAAGTATCAGAAGACAATTCTGTATATCACTCCCCTCTCGAGATTTTCAATCTCATCATGGAAAGCAAAAAGATTACATCTAATACTAAGCTGAACTATAAAAGGACGAAAGAGCTGCTTATAGAATTTGCTCCATTGGCCAGCTATCAAGATATAGATAAACGATTCATAAGAGCATTTGAAATTTATCTGACTCGTAAAAATCTTTGTGCAAATACAATTCTTAAATATCTGAAGTGTCTCAAAAGAGCATTAAGGCTTGCGCAACAAACCGGACAAATAAAAGAAACAATAGAGGAACTATTCTCACTAACTGTGACAAAAGCAGAAATAATCCGGAAAGAGTCTCTTACCCCTCACGAGCTTAATAAGCTCCAGGAATATTTAATTTCCAATTTTACAAATATGGAAAGCGATTATCGAGAAGCACTTTCAGCATTTTTATTTTCATGTTATACCGGCATACGCTACTCTGACATATGTCAATTGACATATGCAGATATGAAACGCATTAAAAACAAAAGATGGCTCATCTTCACCATGCAAAAAACAAAACAAAAAGTATATGTGCCACTCGACCAGATTTTCGGAGGAAGAGCATTAAAAATTATGAGACTGTTTCACCGTACTCGAGGAAAATTGTTTTATCTTCCCAGTAATGCCAAATGCAATAGAGTGATTAAGAGAGTATACAAAAATCAGCAAATAGGGAAAAAGAATATATCATTCCACACCGGACGACACACAGCAGCCACTCTCCTACTTTTTTATAAAATACCGTTGACAACCATTCAATCCATTTTAGGGCATACCCATATAACTACCACTGAGATATATGCAGAACAGAATGAAGCGACAATATACAACTCAATTAAGGGTGTGAAGTTTAAGGAGTTTACATAATACAAATATTTATCTGCTTACTTTTACTCAGTGTAGAGAGTAAAAGTGAGCAGATAAAAACGGCACTTAATATGATTATTTTGTGAATGGCCAATATGATTTATCATTATTAGACCATTGTGACCATTGATATTTTGTTATATCGAACGTATGAGATGAAACATAAGTATGTTCTTTTCCTTCAACATCGACAGTTAAACGCATTTCAATTACCACAATATGACGTGGAGAGAAACTAATATTTCCTACTGCACCATAAGTTCCATCTGGAGCATCTATTACATAAACAGACTCTGGAGGAGTAGAAGTTAACCCTAAATGAACAGTTAATGGAATACATCTCATAGAATAAACATCATCATATAACTGATTCTCCTTTAAAAACTCACCAATCGAAATAGGAACAATATGATTATTATTCCCATATTGAAAAGGATCTGGTATATTATGTCTTTCTGAACACTTCGAGCTTTCATATAAAGTGTAGTTAAATTTGCAGTCCTTAATATGAGATACTAAATCCGGATTCAGCAAACCTTCAAATTTTACAGACCAATTCTCCAGTTCATATTTTCCATAAATTTCTTCATCACCATTCCCTGTATAATGTGCAATAGGTGAGAACTCTAAAATTGGAGATTCTTTAATACACCAAGCACCCAATTTCCCTACGTTTTCTACGGTTAAAACAGTACTTAAAGGCATAATTATGCCTGTTTCAACTTTGGATAATTCTCCATTCATAGTAATAGTTCCATTAGTGCGCAACTGAACTGTTTGAACTTCATTTTTTTCTTTATCAAATCCTCCAAGAAAACTACGAAGTAAAGAGCTTACACCGGAAGTAACAATATCACCTGCTGCATTGATAACTTGCCCTTTTATTTTCTTAAACACATCACTTTTCAATGCTTCATTTACCCAATTTTTAGCTTCCTTTCCAGCAAAACTTGCAACTCCTTTTATTTGTTTGTCAAAGATATTACTACTGGTTGTATGTATAATTGTTCCAGTCGTAGAAGATTCAAATTCACCGTCAATGGTAACATCTGTTGTAGTCATATTGTATGGAGAAATCTGAATAGGTATCGATGAAAAGTTCGGATCGTAAGCTAACTCCACCTGAAAACAATTCCACCCTAAACTAAATCCCATAGATTCATTATTTGTAATATTACTAACATAAAAATCACTGTTTTTATTGATAGAAGCAGGTTCTGCAAAATCATCAATAAAATTCAAAAATGCCTGCGGTCGTTCAAAATGTATCTTCCACATTCCTGTATTTTGCAAATGAGAGCCGTCCTCTAAATAATAAAAACCTTTTAGAACTCCAGTATAACGATTATGAAAAATCAAATAGTTCATATTTTTCGTTCCATATCCATTAACTGTATGAAATATTAACTCCCATCCATCAGCTTTTTTTATATCTGTTCGCACATCATAAGGTATATCCGTACCTGTTACACTATTCCATGGCGTAAAGGCTTCTTCACCAGAAGCTAATAATACTTTTGACCAATTCTCCCAATCATTTGCATCTTGCTCGCTTCTTGAGCCTTGTAGAGCTAATTTAGGAAAACATATCAAACCTTTCTCTTCGGTCATTGTTTGCTTATTATTATCCAATTGTTTAGAAACATCATCCTTACATGACATCATAATTAACAATGAAAAAAAAGCAAAGAAAAAAAGTGTAAATTGTTTCATAGTGATTAATATTTAAATTAAACAATCAATCATAATCATATCCATAACCTTCTTGCTGTGGATATATCAAATCCTTAAAAATTGCCCATTTCTTTGACTGCTTAACTTCATCTGGAACTACTCCCGACAAACGGTTATACATCATAGATGGAACCGCATACTCATCGCTAAGCCAGCATTCCCAAGGTAATTCCGTAAAATTATTATAATCTAAAATTATTTCTTTCCTTCCTTTAAGGATATCCAAAGGAACAGTTCCCGAGAATTTGTTATGAGAAATTCTAATTTTAGTATCAGGAGGTAAATTCCCCAATTCCTTAGGCATTTCACCCTCAAAATTATTAAAGTAGAGATATAAACTTTTCAAATTTTTAAGTTGCCCAGTTTCTGGAGGTAATACAGTAAGACTTGTAGACTGAATTGTTAAATTGCGTAACTTTGTAAGTTTATAAATACTTGATGGAAGCTCTCCATAAAGCTTTTCTGAGGAAATTAATAAATCTTCCAACATAACTAAATCACAAATAGATTCGGGAATTTTACCGGTGGGCCTACTTGGGTTCACGTCAACTAGCTGAAAGCCAACTACTCTATATTCACCATCAATTTCTCTTATCGTTACGGTATTCCATGTTTTAATATTATGTAAATCCCAAGAATATGCCCATTCACTTCCTCCACCAGTTTTATTGTATATATCAATAATCGCCAAACTATCCTGTTGATTTAAAGACAATATTTTCTCTCTAGAAAAGTTATCTTCTCTCTTACAAGCAAATAATCCTATGATTGCAAATAGGAGAATTAAATTTCTACACATACTATTAGATTATTAAGTTTAGTATGTATAATACAAATAATATGCCGAACTAATAAATGTAAACCTGAAACCTGGAAATTTACCTTAATCTTCAACAATTTATTATTTAACTTTCCATAAATTAGAAAATAATTGATATATTTTTTTTATACAACACATAGGTTAACACTTATAATTACTTTATTATATTCTGTAGGCGTTAAATTGTAGATTTGTTTGTAGAATTTTTCTATACATTGTAGAAATTATCTACAATAAAAAGGCAGGTACGCCGTGACACGTACACTGCCCAGGTCGAAAGGACCGTCGAATTTCTATGCAAATATAAATATAATCATTATTCCATACAAATCATAGAAATATAATGCATTCTCAGATTATGGGCATCCATATATTTGCATTTCTACGCATCTATATTTGTAGATATGCAGAAATGTATTATTTTTGCATTGTCGAATTTCTAAAACATATATTATGATAAAAACAATTTGTCCACTGAACTACAAAGGCGGTGTAGGTAAGTCTACAACCGCATACAATCTGGGCGTTGCCCTATGGTTACTTGGTAAGAAGGTTTTACTTATTGATACGGATACACAATGTAACCTCACTAATCTCATCGGATTCTCACAAAAAGAAGGGGATGCAACCTTCTATGAATGGTTGACTAAAGAAGAACAAAAGATGCCGGCATATGAACAATATCCGGGTTTATATTATGTACCTGCATCTTATGAGCTTTCCAACATCGAGAGTTACCTGATGAACAAGAGAAATAGAGATAAAATACTTGCCAAGAAATTGTCTCCTTACCTCTCCCCTCTCCCTAACGGGGATTACTTGTTCGATTATATCATTATTGACTGCGCCCCCAAAGAAGGGATAGTAAACGACAACGTCATGAGCGCAAGTGACTATGTGCTGATACCTACAGAATGTTCAGGATTCTCTTTGCAAGGAATGCAGAATCTTATGTTCTCAATAAAAGATGTGAAAGAAAACCTGAATGAGAAACTTGAAATACTCGGTTTCTTACTTATCAAATATGACAAGCAAACAAGAATCTCCAAGCAGGTTACAGAGTTCTTCGAAACTAACTATCCAGACAAGGTTTTTAAAACCAAAATCAGGAAGAATGTAAAGTTTGACGAATCGCCATTAAAGCATCAAGGAATTTTCGAATACGCGCCTGATGCTAACGGAGCTGAGGACTACATGTCATTGGCTGAAGAAATAACGGGTGAGAAGCGTCCAGAAGATTGGAGAGAAAAGTCTCTGCACGCATGGAATGTAAAAAATAACATTAAAGAAGAGGAGGAATAAGTATGGCCAATAACAAGCCTATAGATTTTGGAATTCAAAGCTTCATGGATAACGTGGCAGAAAATAAGCCTGCCACACCTTCTGTAGAATCGGCAAGCATCGCCCAGAACGAGGTAAGACAAGAAGTAAAGCGGTCTCCAGGTCGACCAGCTAAATCTACGCAGCGTTCTGAGCGAATAATCTTTAAACTCGATACAAAATCTTATACAGAACTATCCATGATTAAAGTATTAAACCGTCTGGATATTCAGGACGTTGTTTTTGCTGCCACGGTAAAATTTCTGAAGGAGTTCAATTCTGATATGGGATTGACAGCTGAAGGAATCGAGTTGGTAAAGGAAATAAAAGAACAGTACGATAAGTGAAAATAACTCCATATTTATAGGCATCTATATTTCTGCAAATATATATTTACAGAAATATAGATGCCTTTTTTAGCGGTACAAAATCACACAATCTTCAACTTCGGCAGGAAGACCGAAAAGAGGGTAGTGTGTGAAATAGGGTTGAGCTTCTTCATCAGCTGGAGTGCAGACAATATCTACACCAATTTGCTCAAGAGCTTCATCTATCTGTTTGACTTCTTCATCTGTCAGACCAGTCATGTCGCCATTGAAGATGTAGCCAAAGGCCCATGTCGGTATTTTTTCTATTGTTTTTTTCATTTCCATAATAATACAATTATACATGTGTATAATTCTACGCATATAAATGCGTAGAATTACAAAATTATTCCTCCAAGGTAATTGAAACTTTTTCAAAGAGTTTCGGGTCATTCCGCTTGAGTTGTTCAAGATACCATTTTTCACAAGTGATTTCAATATCTGTTCCATCAAAATAGAAAGGATAACCCACTGCTGTGAGAAGTGCGGCCAATCTTGCCGGACTACCACTGATTACAAATGTTTTTAAATCCAAAGCCATAATTATTTATTTATGGAGTGGGAGAGTCCCCACTCCTTGTGAAACTTATAATCTTCCTTCATCACCATAGCTGAAATATTCGTTATTTCCTATGATTAAATGGTCAAGCACCTTAATGTTCATCATTCTGCCAGCTTCAACCAAAGCACCTGTCAACCTATCATCATCCCTGCTTGGAGTAAGATTACCGCTTGGATGGTTGTGTACTAAAAAGAATGAAGTTGCTCCACATAAGAGGGCTTCTTTCATTATTACCCTTACATCAACTTGCGTTGAAGCAATCCCACCTATTGAAATTCTCAGCTTACGTATTACTTTCGCAGCTTGATTAACATAGATAACCCATGCTTCTTCTACCTTTAAATCACTCATAACAGGTGACATGAGCTTAAAAACATCATAGGAACAAGAAACTTTAGGATACTTGGATAATGCAGCCTGACCTCTCTTATAAAATTCAATAGCAGCCAAAGCAAGTTTCTTGCGTGCAGGAGTCATTTTATAAATCACTTCATCAAGTGTACATACATTGCCATACACAACCTCTTGCTCTTTAACCATCATAGATACACTTTCTTGGTTAGTGAGAATGTAAGCAAGTTCGGCCATGTCCATCGCTCTAAATTCTCCATTAATTTCGAAATTTTTCGTTTCCATACATCTATACATTAATAAGTTAAACATCAGCCGCAGGTGAATTATTCTAACTCCAGATTCAGGAGCCTTTTTCAAATTCTTTTTTCTCCCTATACGACTTTTTTTTTAATCATTCTCTCCCCGAGTTCTTTCGCCTTTTTCGATGCAATAATTGTGCGACTGACCGTAGATGTATGCAAGGGTACCGGGATGAAAAATACCGCACAGCTATGCTGCTCAGGATATTTTTCATCCCGGTACCCTTGCAGACTTCTACAAGGCGCTCTAAATTCGCATCATGAAAAAGGGAAATTCGGGGAGAGACAAACAACGAAAAAGGAGTATAGGAAAAGAGAAAAAATGAGCAATATATACCATAATGTAACCCGAGATTTCATTATATTTGTATTTATTACCAACAATATAAATGCATGACAAAAGAAGATTTTATAAAGATGTTTCCTGATGTTAAGGTGCAACAGTTCGAGACTGATACAATTCTTAGCAAACAGGAAATAATGGATATGGTTAAGCAGTTTACCAACTCACTTAATATGGGACTGATATATTATGAACAATGTGGTTGCAATGTTACTGTTTTTACCTCTGATAAAATGAAGTCAGAGCTTGATAAGATGAAGCCCGGTTATCAGGTGACAGATCCGAACACAGGAGAAGTCGGAACTATCGTTTCTGATAAATTCATTGTTTGTGGAAATTATTGTGTCAGGGTGTATTTTCCTTCAGGTGAAGATGTTTACGACTGCGATTTTTTCATTGAATAATCAATATGGAAAAGTCTTGTAAAAAAGGTGATAATGTTATCGTAAAAATACATTATAGTGCTATTAGTACTGCATGTATGAGATGGGTATATTATGACCGACCATGCGACCTACAAATAAAACGTTCTACAAAAAATGATGAATTTATTGGCATTTGCTTTAAAGTTGAAAATGAAGCCAGCGTTTATTTTTTAAACGCAATATTAAGAGATATACAAGATTCAGAGTGTTATATAAATTATAATAGCCATGAATAAGGAACCACGAAATTTAGCGACCTACAAAGAGTTCGGAAAGATGCTTCGAGCTGTTGCCGATATTTATTCCCAAATGGGTGATACTCCATTGGAAGAAGAAGGTTGGGAGAGAGAGGAAATATCTAATGCAATCTACTTCATCACCAACAAACATGATTTTCATGACTTCATTCAGCCGTGGAAAGATGCTTTTCTACGCAACCCAATTGACGTGACGGAAGCAAAAAAATGGGCTGCATACGTGAAAAGTTGCCGGGATAAAGGAATACCCTGTGATTACCAGGAATACGAAAAGCAAAAAGATTAACCTGATGGAACAAGGAGAAATTATATTATACCAGCCGGACGAGACAATCAAGCTGGAGGTGAGAATGGAAGATGAAACAGTCTGGCTTACACAAGCTCAGATTGCAGAGCTTTTCGGAACAGGAAGACAAGCTATTACAAAGCATCTTAAAAATATTTTCAGTAGTGAAGAATTGGAATAAGATTCAGTATGTTCCATTTTGGAACTAACTGCTTTTGATGTTAGAATCAATATTTTTTAAACAATTCAGAATGGCTTCCGAGCCTTAAAATCTCGATTATATCTGCTTCAGCATCGAGCCATATCAGAAGAAAATCCCCCTCTATGTGGCACTCCATGCAGCCAAGATAATCACCTTTGAGCATGTGTGCCCTGTATTTAGCTGGCAGTTCTATTTCATTCTCCAGCATCCGAAAGACTTCCAGAAGCTTTTCCAGCTTGCTGGTATTGTTCCGATACCTTTTGAAGTCCTTTTTGTATTGTGTTGAATACCGAAGTGTTTTCATCATTCACAGGACTTTATAAAGGCTTCCATGCTGCTCGTGTCTATTGTACCAGCAAATTTGCCTGAACGGGCTTCCTTGATGGCCGCTTTTGTTTCTTCATTTGGTTCTGAATAGACAACTTCCATGAGCATGCTTTCCACGTAATTGTTCAGGCTTCTGTTTGCTTTTCTCGCTTCTTCCTGCAAGACCTTCAGCAAGTCTTCACGCAAGCGGAAGGAGGTCTGTTTTCTTATTACTGCTTCCATTTTTATCTGTATTATATTGTATCACAAAAGTAATACAATTTCGCGTATTTCACAATATATGAGATAATTAAATTTTCATACAAAGAATTTTTACGCCAAACAGTGAATTGTGAACTTGACGTAGATAGCACTTGTTCCATTTTAGAACAAGTGGATTGGGGTAATATTCGGCAAACAAATCGTTCTGAAATCCGAAATGGAGAACGCACTCCGACACATGGCAGTGAAAGGATACAACCAGCTGACACCTGAAGAGTGGAATGAACTCAACCGAAAGTTACGGGAGGACAACTGAATCCTTTAAGGTTTCAATATTTGAAATATTCGTATTTCTATATATTTACGCATTTGTATTTCTGCATATCTATATATCCACGCATCTATATTTGTAGATATATAGAAATTTCTTCTCAATCCAATAGGGGAAAAAACATTAGAATGTAGCTGGTTAGGGAGAAAAATATTATATTTGCAGATATGAGGAAAGAATTAGGAAAATGGCTGATGGATATTGCTAAGTATTTAACAACAGCAGTTTTATTATCTTCTGTTTTCAATGACATTAAGGAAAGCTGGATAATTTACTTTGTTGTGTCTATTGCCATAGTATTAACATTGCTTGCAGGCTTATGGCTTGTAAGAGAAGAAAAAAAGAAAGGAGAATAATATGGGAGCAATTATCATGTCAGTGCTTGTTTCTGTAATAGCCATCGTAGGAGTGATATACTTCAACCATCAGGACAAGAAAGAGCAACATAAAGCTAATAATAAAATTTAATTCAAAGTATGGGAAGAACCGTGATTGATTATACCGAATGTGCATTTTGCCATAAGAAATTTGATGTGGCAACTGAGGATATTGCTTGGGAAACAAAGGTAGATATGGGTGAAAGAGATGATAATCCTTCACTACATGATTATATTATTTCTCAAAAGTTGGAATGCCCAAAGTGTGGAAAAGAGAATGATATAATATTAACTATGAAAGCTGATACATTGGGAATGAATGAGGCTATAGAGAACATTGAGAATATATCACTTGTGAAAACAGAGTATGACCAGTTGACACATGAATAATAAAATGATATGGGAGCATTAATCATGTTTACCTTGGTTATTGTGATAGCCAATGTCGGAGGATTTTATTTTTATTTTCAGGACAAGAAAGAGCAACAAAGAAATGAAATAAAAAATTAATGCTCGGTTATCGCAAGATCTGCGGTAACTGAGCATTTTCTTCAAACAAATAGGGGAAAAAATCTTTCAAAATTCTATATTTCTGTATATCTATATATCTGCGCATCTATATTTATAGACATGTATATTTATAATAAAAAAAACCCGGTGCATCACTGCAGCGGGGAAAGTTAAATAGATGTATAGAAAATTCGGGGGTTCAATTATACCAATCAGTTAAAGTCACATTAATATAGTTCAATGTTTCATCCCACACATCTGCTCCCTGGTAATTGTTATTGAAAAGATAATCAGCATCCAGACGAAGCAGCGTCCACTCGGATGAACCTTCAGGCTTCCAGTACAGATGAATTACAGGAACCGCATATGCATTTCCATAACTGTCTGTCGGCTTTGCATAGTATTTAGTTACCTTACACTCCATGACTCCTTTCCAGTAGCGGATACCTGGCTGAATGTCCACACTCACCCTGCCGATTTCATCCGCCCACTGCACATCATTTGTGGTATTCTGTTTCTGGGTGCCGGGCCGATATGAATTTGACTTCAGCTTAAATTCACGCTCCCAGACCGCCTTGATTTCACCTTTCAAGGCTTTCTTTCCCTTATTGGAAAGGGTATACACTACATTAAATGATTCATTGTATGGAATATTATAGCCTAAAAAATTCGTATTGTCACCTTCTTTCTCCAGCAAAATATCCCTTAACGCCGGCAGATTATCCGGAGCAGGAGCTTTCACCTCATACATCCATTCCGCGGCTGAACCATTCTGCTCATAATCAATTGCCTTAAACCAGGTAGATTCACCTTTCCGCTGGAACAGCGGTACAAGCTGGTATGTACCCGGTGCGGCCGTCACATAGCACTGAATCTTTTTCCCATCCCAGTTTCCTTGAACATTGATGTCAATGGGTTGGAACTTCTCCACAATCTGGTTGCCTTGCATAAACACAAAACGTACTTTTCCCTCAAACAGTTCACTTCCCCAATGAGTATAGAAAAGACCAAAGGGTTTCCCCTCATTCTGGTAACAGTCGTAACCGAACTGTGTATGATTGGTACTTATAGAGAACTGGTTTTCAAAATCAGAAAAATCCACCTCTCTGATAACAATATCATCCGTTTTACCGAACTGGCTCCAGTATTCCACATCAATGGGCACATCTTCCTTGTTAACCTCACCATTATACGCACCCTTAATCTTGATAGAATAGGTATAGATTTTTCCAGCTTCCCATTCATGATAGGATGGGAAGGTATAACTCATATCCTTACCGTCCAGCTTGAAGGATACAGATACGTCCTGCGGATGATAAAGCGGGGGCAAGATAGCTTCCGGAACTGTCGGATTGACATCATTCAGCATATATCCGCCACCGATAGGTATATCACTCTTTTTATCCTGTTTCCATACAACTCCGTCCTGGATATTCATTCTCAGGTAGGAAGTCACATTACGAATGGTAACATCCGTAACCATTCCTTCACCCAAATATTCGTCACGCAGAATCTTTACCCTGACAAGCGAAAGCGCATGATTCATTTCCGGCTTTGCAGTCGGGAAATCAGACGTAACCACGCACTGGCCATACATCACATCTTCCTGTTTCGTCACATCAATGTCCAGATACATGTCCCTAATGTTTTCCGAATAGGGATGATAAGCATAAACGGTCTGTTCCTTCTGCACCTCATACGGTTCAGCGGCTATCCACTTGCTTCCATTATAGGTATATTTCAGGTTCTTGTCTTCCGTGTACAAGCCTATTTCATTGCCAGTCTGCCAGGCATTGATTACTCCACTTCTGGATTCAACCAGATTTTTAAGTGTTGCATCCAGCCCAAGCAGAAGTTCTTCATTTACTTCTTTATCCGGTTCTTCGGATTCTCCGGGAATTTGCTCAGTATTTCCATTACCAGCATCAGGTGCAGATACTTCTTCAGTCTGACAAGCCGTAAAACAGAACGGTAATAGACCAATCAGCATGTAGTCTCGAATTTTCATATCTTCTTTCATTTAATTTTATAACACAAAGATATTAAATAAATAATTTATGCAGCATATTAGATGCGGTTTTATTTTTCATATTAATGTTTTTTTGCTTTTTATTTAGTGTAGAAAAGAGGACAGAGGGCAACGATATTGCCCTATTGCATATATAGTTTTGCATTAGTAATCAAAAGAATAAAGACAAATGGAAAAAGAAAATCTTAGAGACAAAGCATTAAGAAGGTATGCAGAATTAATGATTCAAAAAATTAAGGAAGTAGATGCCAGTGATTGGAAAAAGCCCTGGTTTGGAACTAATTTTTCAGGTCAAGCACAAAACATCAATGGCAGGCGGTATAACAATTTCAACCAGATACTTCTTTCATTTATTTGTGAAGAAAAAGAATACAAGACACCTGTATTTATTACATTCAACCAAGCCAAAGAAGTAGGTGCAAGTGTTCTGAAAGGTGAAAAAGGATTTCCTGTTAATTTTTATACCCCAATAATTACAGATAAAGAAGGGAATAAAATTTCAATGGAGATATATTCCAGCTTAACTGACGCTGAAAAAGAGTCTTATACAGTTAAACACTATACAACATTCTACCATGTATTCAACATCGAACAAACTAACTTTAAAGAGTTACAGCCGGAAGCTTGGGAGCACATGTTAGACCGATTCTCTATGGAGAATCATGCACAAGGTGATGAGTATATAAATCCTTTCCTTGACAAGCTGATTAAAGAACAGAATTGGGTATGCCCAATCCATCTCGAGAAGCAGGACAGAGCTTTTTATAATTGGAAGGAAGATACTATTACATTGCCAACATTTGAACAGTTCGCTGACAAGAAAGAATTTTATTATACCGCATTACACGAAATGGCACATTCAACCGGACATCATTCGCGTTTGAACCGCACATTCGGTAAGTTTGGTGATGAAAGTTACAGCAAGGAAGAACTTGTAGCCGAACTTTCTTCTGCTTTCGCAGGAAAACAGCTTGGGATGAACCCACTTCCACGAAAGGAAAATGCACAATACTTGAAAGGATGGCTGGAGGCTATTGATAAAGATCCGGAGTTCCTCTTTAAAACATTGAAAGACGTAGGACGGTCGGTATCCATGATTGAGAACAGTGTATCAGCAGTATCCAACCAGCAAGTGGTCCAGCCAGAACAGCATCCTGAGATAATGAAATTCTATAAGGACAATGACGGAATCATTAATGCCAGTGTAAAAGAAAATGACCATATAAAAGATGTGGTGATTTATCCACGTGGGAATGAATTCTGTTTCTCTATGGGAAATATCGGAAGTAAAAACATGCAAACCTACTTTCTTACACCAGAAGAAGCAAAAACAGTAAATGATTTATTGCAAAACAATATCCTTTCCAAGAAAATAAAAAGCGTCCGTAAAACGCTCATACTTGATGGTGATACAGCCACTATTGAGTATGCAGGTAAAAATTATGATGCTACTGATGTTATCAAAACTTTAAAGAAAGACAACATTAATGTAGACACAATAAGTACATCGGAGTGGGAGAGGCTTCTAAAAGGACAGGGACTGCAGCTAAATAAAGCAACAAAGGCTGTATACAGCATTACTAAAACGCCGGCAGGATACGGTATGAAGGTTATGAGTGTTGCTAAAAATATAACCAAAACAGCGAATATAGAAGCTGAACCTTAATTCAAAAAGTATGAAAGAAAGGAAGTTAATACTCGAGCCTCAATTTGAAGGAATATATGTCCGTGAAGAAGGTGACGAAAAATATGGAGCTTATATAGCTAATGATAGAAGGCTTAGAATTGAGCCTAATAAAACTTTCAGTGATGAGAATCTTCAAAAGATTCAAGACCTGGCGCATTCAGGCAACATGATAATTACCAATGGGAAATTTAGAAACAGATTTGCTTTATCAATTATTAATATGAAACCCACAAAAGAATATGTGGGCAATATTAAAGATGAAGTGAATCAGCTCTATATTGAGACGGTAGACGGTAAAGAATACGTCTGTACTCGTGACGGCGAAATTTTTCCGGGAAAACCAGAGGACTACAGTGATATACCAATAATCGGAAATCCGGAAGGGAAGAAATTTATCCTTACCGATTACACCTGTCAAGTTGACGGTCAAACATTGTACCGCATCCGTGCTGTTAAGAGTTTCCCCGGTGTGAAAGCAGGTGAACTTGGCGGTTACGTAGCAGGAGAGCATAATCTATCCCAGGACGGGAAATGCTGGATTTTTCCCAAAGCAGTTGTAAGAGAAAACGCATTAGTTAAGGATGAAGCCAGAGTATTTGGCAAGTCACGATTGGAAGGCAATGCTTTGCTCGAAGAATATGCCAGAACATATGACTATTCTCATATATCAGGAAACGTCCGTATAGGAGGAAGTGCACAGGCTTCAGACTATTCCCGGATTTCGGGATTTGTACAAATGTCAGGTGAAAGCCGTGCAGAAGGATATGCACAATTATCAGGCAGCGTAATATTAACAGACGGAGCACGTGTTCATGACCACGCAAAGCTTTCCGGGAACGTGCAAATGTCAGGAGATAGCATTGCATCCGGATTTGCTGAAATAACAGATAATGTACACCTCCATAATGAAGTAATCGTCTATGGACATGCGAAGATTTCCGGTAATGTCCGTCTATACGACCAATCCTCTGTCTCAGAATTTGCAGAACTAAAGGACAATGTACTCATGTGTGATGAAAGCTCCGCATACGGAAATGCTCGCCTTTCCGGGAATGTTCAAATGAGTGAATACTCATGCATCAGCGGCCATGCACAAGCTAAAGACAATGCAAAGCTGAAGGATGATTGCTATGTTGGTGGAAATGTAAAACTTTCAGGTGACTGTAATATATCTGGCTCCGCACAACTGTATGATAATGTACAGATACGTAAAAAAGGGCAGGTGAGTGGAACTGCTGAACTAACGGGAAATGTATGTGTCACTGAAAATGCCAAGATTGACGGTTATATAAAACTATCAGGAGATACCATTGTCAAGGGTAACACACATATCAGCACCCAGGAAAAAGCTGATAAATTATGCCGTCAATTCCTCCATCAAAAGACTATTGAATCAACTCTCGAAATATAAATCAGGATATGGGAAAATTAAAAGAAATACGGTTCGTATATGCTGGTAGTGGAATATCCATTTCAGAAGAAGGAGATAATGATTTTACTGCCCATATTTCAAAAACCAGAAAAATAAGTATTAAACAGGGAAAACAGTTTACTCCTGAGAATCTTCATAAAATATACCAAATGGCCGATTCGGGAAACATGGTTTTCTCGAATGATAGCTCTCTTGGATACCTTGTGCTTAATCCCTTACGTAAACCTACAAAAGAATATATTAACAGCTTAACAGACGAAGTTTTACAGCTGTCTGTAGAGACGATAGACGGTAAAGAATACGTCTGTACTCGTGACGGACATGTATTTTCTGATAACCCAAACAAGTTTAGAGATATACCTCTTATCTCAAATCCGGAAGATAAGAAGTACATGCTTACGAACTATACGAAAGAATACGACGGTCAAACATTGTACCGCATCCGTGCTTTAAAGGACTTCGGTAGCGTGAAAGCTGGAGAACTTGGCGGTTACGTAGCAGGAGAGCACAATCTATCCCAATACGGGAATAGCTGGATTCATTCAGATTCAAAGGTGTTTAACCTCGCATATGTGGGTGATAATGCTATTGTTAGAAAATCTATAATGTATGGAAATGCGAAGGCAATTGAAAGCTGCAGAATCATTCATACCACCATGTACGGTGATTCTATAATTAAGGGATTTGCCATTTCAAACAACTCATACATTTATCATAAATCTGTAATATGTGGTGAAAGCCGTGTAAGCGGTCACCTTGCGTTTGAAGGCATCATTAAAGATAAGGTTTTTATTAAAGATCCGGGTGCACGAATCACTGGTAACGGAATTGAAATTTCTGATGAAGTACAGATTTCCGAGAATGTAAAGATAGACGGTCACGCTAAGATTCGTGGGAGAAGCCGTATTATGGGAAATAGTGAAATCACCGATTATGCAGAAATTTCGGGGGAAGCGATTATAAAAGATAATGTCTGCGTTGGGGGCAAATCAAGGATATGGGACAACGTAATACTTTGTGGAGATGTAAAAGTCAGCGGTCGTGCATTGATACGAGAAAATGCATCACTATATGATAAAGTCCTTGTTTGCGATGCTGTAGAGATATGTGGAGAAGCTAAAATTAAAGATAATGCAATTATAGCCGGTTGTAGCATTGTAAGAGGATATGCAAAAGTTTCCGGAGATGCAATAATCACAGATTATGCACAAATTACTTCTCACGCACAAATACGTGGTCATGCACAAATAAAGGGAAATGCCCAACTAACTGAGTTTGTTTGTATATGCGAAAATTCACGTATAGAAGGCAATGTAGTTCTATCAGGAGATACCATTGTCAAGGGTAACACACATATCAGTATCCAGGAACAAGCTAATAAAGTTATTAAACCGTGTATCAGCAAAACATCATCTAACGAAATTACACTATAACTTAAAATAAAACTATATGGAAATTACAGGAATTATCAAGAAAATCTACCCCTTACAACAAGGAACAAGTAAAAGCACTGGTCAACCTTGGAAAAGCATGGAGTTTTTACTAGAAACAGAAGACAGATACCCACAAAGTGCCTGCCTCCTGCTAATGAATGATAACTGTACCAGGTTCAATATTAAAGAAGGGGACAAAGTCAAGGTACAGTTTGACATGAAAGCCAGAGAATGGGACAACAAAGCATATAATACACTTAATGCCTGGAAGGTCGATAAAATTTTATGATATGAGAAATATAATAAAGAATTGGATAAAGCAATATAAAGAGATTGCCACAATTAAGAAAAGCCCTCATTTAATAAGTTTATACACGAATCCGGCAGAGGAACTGCAGTTGGCTGCAATAAATAAACACACGCGTAATATTAAATATATTTCAAACCCTTCTGAAATGGTACAAATGGTTGCGGTCAAACGAAATCCTGAGTCAATTATATGGATAAAAAAACCGAGTGAAAAAGCACAGCTTGAATGTATCGGTCAGAATCCATATCTGATAAATCACATTCAAGAGCCAACAGATACAGTGCAAATGGCAGCATTAAAACAAGTTCCTACATTACTCAAAAATATTCGAAAACCAACGCTTGAAAGTATATTATACGTCGCAAAAGTTTCACCCGCAAGCCTTTCTGGTCGTGTATATGACTCTGTTACAAGGAAAGCTATTTTGCATGAGAATCCTCATTGCGAAGCCTTTCTTAATATAGCAACTACTAAATCATATCTGAATACCATAGAAAATAATCCTGATATGTTCAAACGTGTTGAACTAACATCAGACTTACTAAAAGAAATATATATAACAGAACTAAGCAGTTGGTGTAAAGAACAATTATTGTCTGCAAAAAGTAATTCCGATAAAATAAAAGTCTTTCTTGATGGAAGAAAAATTAATGAAGAGTTACAGGAACTTATTGTTAAGGATAATTACTACAATTACCCCTATATAACAAATCCATCACAGCAAGTTACTTTATTCGTACTAAAAGCAGTAACAGGAAACACAATTACAGAGAATAAAATACATTTTGTTGAGAACCATTTAAAGAAACTTATACTTTCTCTTTATGAATCATATCAAACGAGTAAAATGCCTTTATCATATATGAAAAGGGAACATCTAAATAATATGAACATTAATCTTGATGATTATGAAGTAAGACAGAATGAATACACGAAGCAACTCTACGAACAGTATAAGGAATTTAGACAATCCACTTGTATAGGTTTTAATACAACCGCATATATTCAAACAACTAAAACCTTTTTATTGGAGAATTATGCTAAGGATATTAATGGAGAATTTGATAATCTGAATATTCCTCAAGGAATGGAATTGTATAATGATTGCCTTCAAAGAAGTAAAGTGATGAATGGAATTGAGTCTGCATTTGCTGTCGATACGAAGGAGCAAATATTAGATGCACTTAAACAAGCAAAACTACCCCAAAGAAGTTTTTCGGATTATGAAATTCAACAGATAAGTAACGGGAAACCTATCCAAGTTTCTGAAGGACACTTTTTAATGAGAGTGAAAACGCCAAAAGGAATGGCGATAAAGGTATGCCATGAAAAGAAATTAAAGAACATTATTGTAACTGAATTATAACAGAAAACTCATGAAAGCAAAAATTACAGAAATCTTTGAAGCACTTTTCAATCCTGAATTGAGATTGATTCTTAAAAATCCTATATCAATTGGTAGTATAACTGAACCTTCAGAAGAATTGCAATGTATCGCAGTTCGTCTCGATGAGCATGCTATCAACATGATCAGCAAACCCTGTGAGCGTGCAAAAAAATATGTGATACTCAAAAATCCATACCACATTAAATTTATTGAGAATCCTTCTGAGGAACTACAGATTCTTGCTGTCAGTAAAGAACCTGATGCAATCGAACTTATAGAAAATCCTTGTTTGCGTGCAAAATTTGCATGCATATATTCTAAACCTGAAAATATCAAGTACATAAAAAATCCGGATAAAGAGATTCAGGTGTCGGCAATTCAGAAATCTCCATGCCTCATAAGTGAGCTGGAAAATCCATGTGAAGCTGCTCAGCTTACTGCTGTTCTTAACACACCAGAGACTATTTTTAGCATCCATAAACCAGGCATCCGTACAATGCTGGTTGCCGTTGAGAAACTTGCAGGTTTCAAAATATTCCCCAGTGACAAGAATTTGGATACCATTACAGGAATCATTACACAATGCTATAAGCTCAAAGAAAATGAGCTGAACTACAAGGAATATTTTAAGAATGAAATTTTAAAACTTAAATTAAACGATACGCTATGAGATTCAATTTAATAGAAAGTTTACGCTCACTTTTCAATGCAAGAGCGATAAAGAAAGATCCATTCAGCATAGTTTTACTGGATAACCCTTCAGAAAAGTTACTCTCTTCAGCTGTAAGTAAAGACAGCAGAGTCTTTCTTTTACTGAAGAACCCTTCAGAAAATGTCAGCCGAATTGCAATTACTAAGAATCCATCTTTTATAAAACTTATCCCAAATCCGTCTGAAACACTGCAGTTATTAGCGATAAGTAAAGACCCTACACAAATAGTCAATATTAAAAACCCTACATTAAAAACTCAGTTAAAAGTAGTGTCCGCATCTCCTGAATGTATCAAACTAATTGAAAACCCTTCATTAGAAACGATTAAAGTATATGTAGGAGATGATTACAAGAGACTCTGGGATCTGAATTTAAGTAATGACAAACAAGAAAAAGTATTTAATGAGATATTCCGTGGAAAAGAATCATGGAACATTCCAACTGAAGAACTTATTACCTGGTTAAGCAACTACACAAAAATTAAAGCTAACAATATAAAAGACATCTATAACACTATTAAAGACTCTATCAATGTAGATAGAATGAGCATTAAGCAATGGCAGGAACTTATTACGACCGGTATGTGCCGTGTAGGGAAAAAAGAAATCGTGCTATCACAGAAGGATGGAGTTTATAACATAAATATAAACCAAGAAACAATAGAAAAACAGATAGAAAAACAATCAGATATTAAAAAAGAAAATGTCAAGTCAGACGAGACAATTAAGATAACACCGGAAGTAGAGAGAATATCACCCCAGCAAACACACCTTCGTGAATGTCTGAAAGGAACAAAGAAGAAAATAACAGAAGTGGAACTGTTGGGTGAATTAAAGAACAACAATCTTACATTGGATGAAATGACAACTGACCAAATCAGCGAATTAATCAAAAGTGGAGAAACATCAATTAAGGACAAAACCATTAAACTTAAGAAAGAACCGGCTGGATATAAAATCAAAATAATAGAAAAGCAAAATGAACAGACTGGAGAAGCTGTCAAAGAATTACCAAAGATGCAGCTTCAGGAATCTCAGGAAAGCGTCGAAGAAATCCACCTCACTAAAGAACAATTAAAAGATATTGAGAAAAAAGGGTTCGCAAACATTCCGGGAGGAAAAATTATCAGCAAGATACAAACCCCAGCCGGCTATACATTAAAAGTTTATAATGTGATTAATACATTGACACGTCAGGGTCAAGCAGAAGCATGAAATTATGGTACATTCAAAATATTACAATGAGCTTAAAGACTATTTAGTCAAATACCATCCAGATATGGCTATGGATGATGATTTCATTTCATCACGTAGTGAACTTGCACAGGAGACATTTATCGAATGTTCAAGAGAAGGCATGAACATAGAAGAGTGCCAGAATGAAGTTAATGAAGTTCTGTATTCAGGACTTCATTTTTCACTCTATCAGCTTGTCGAGGATATAATAGAGGAAATGAATCTCTCATTCAGCGATAAAGATAAGTTCATCATGCAAATGTTTCTGCTCATCCAGCCCATTGCAGAAAAATACAAACTGGACGACAATTTTGAGAGAACATCAGAGTATTCCAAACTATATACAGAAATCAGTCAACATATAAACCAATACATCAAGGATTATGAGCTACAATAAAAGTCAGGTACTGACAGACAACATAAATGCCATTCGTACAGCCTTTCTTCTTCAATCAGAGAACCGTGCAGCCAATAGGGAAGAAAAGGCTATACTGGAAAAATACAGTGGTTTTGGCGGGCTTAAATGTATCCTTGATACGCGTCCGGTAGAAGAGTGGCCAGCTTCTGAAAAGATGCTCTTTCCACTTGTTGAAGAACTCAAACAGGTAATTAAAGAAAACAGTGATTCTGAATCTACTGCAGAGTCCTTCTACCGCAGCCTGAAGAACTCCGTGCTAACAGCTTTCTATACGCCAGAACAAATCGTCAAAACAATAGGAAAGCAATTAGAAAATTCAACTAAGGGAAATATTGATTATATGCTGGACCCTTCAAGCGGAAACGGAGTATTCCTGAATTTCACGAAAGGGAAGGTACATCGTACAGCGTATGAAAAGGACTTATTGACTGGACTAATTCTATCAGCCAAAGAGCCGGGAACGGAAGTCCGTGTAGAAGGTTTTGAAAATCTTCCGGAAATGGAAGAAGGAATATACGACCTGGTTATGTCAAATATTCCATTCGGAACAGTGAAGGTATATGACTATAGCTATCAGAAAGGAAACGCTATTAAGATGATGGCAACAAATACGCTACACAATTATTTCTTCGTCAAAGGGCTTGATGCTGTAAAAGAAGGGGGACTGGTGGTATATATTACAACCAGAGGCGTTGCTGATTCTCCATCAAATAAAGAAATCCGCCGTTACCTGATGCAGAATGCTAACCTGATTAGTACAATACGGCTTACCGATGATTTATTCACACAAACGGGAGGAATAGAAGTGGGTTCTGACCTTATTATCCTTCAAAAGAACACACAAAAGAGGTTACTTAGTTATGATGAGAAACTGTTTATAGGGAGCCGTGAAGATAATCCTATTACACCCAATAATTATGTAAACAATCCGATTGAATTACATTATCTCGGTACCCCATACACAGACACCAACCAGTACGGTAAGGTCGTAACTAAATTTAAAAGCAATGATGCAAATTACAGCACCTTGTCTGAGTTACTCCAACGTGACTTCGACCAAAAATTTAATCTGGAGCTATATCTGAAGCATAGTTATCTTGGTAAATCAGTAACAGGTGATGAGCAGAAATCTGTAACTGGTGAAAAACTTGTAAGTCTTGGTGATTTGTTTAATCTTCCTGAAGAAAAGCCTGAGCCAAAAGAAACCTTTGAAAAGGTTACAGATGAAGTCATGACCAATGAATGGCTTATGGACCATTATAAGCCAGGCACCTTCGTCCTATATCGTGACAGAGTAGGGACTATGGAATACAACGAGAAAAGAGTTCTCGGCTTCATCCCTGCCACCTATCTGACGCGCAACGAGCAATGTGTGATGAAAGATTACATACATGTCCGGGACGACTATTACCGATTGTTTGACTTTGAAAAAGACACACAGACAGAGAGCCGGACACTTCGGGATAAGCTGAACGATAGTTACGATTATTTTGTATCGCAACATGAAGGCCTCCGTGAATCTGCCTCAAGTATTATCATGTCGGATAATTTATCGTCCGATATTCTACCTCTGGAAAGATACGAGAACGGAGAACGCATCAAGGCAGATATTTTCTTTGAGCCGGTTGCATTTTCCAAGAATGTTACAGAAACTCTTACATGTGACGAAGCTCTGGCATCTTCACTTAACCTTTATGGCTGTGTTGACTGGTCACACCTGGAAGAACGTACCGGGCTTGACGATAATCAGATACAAGCAGAACTGAAAGGTAAAATATATTATAACCCAACAACATATCAATGGGAACATTCCGGAAGTATGTTATCCGGAAACGTGTATAGGAAAATCGCGGAGATTAAACCCTATCTTACAACAAGACCGGAAAGAGCACATGATATTCAAGATACATTAAATGCACTCGAGGAAGTTAAGCCGAAGCCTATTCCATTCAATGAACTGGATTTCAATTTAGGTGAAAGGTGGATTCCGCAAGAATTATATTCAGGGTTTGCAAGTGAACTGTTCGGTGTAGAGACGGCTATCACCTATACGCCCGCTTCAGACTCATTCCTTGTTAAAATGAAAGAATATTCTTCTGCAGCCAACTCCTTGTATGGAATCAACTACCAAATGAATGCTGAGGAAATCATGAACAATGCACTGCAAAACACATTTCCACAAATTTCGAAAACTGTCTATATCGACGGCGAGAAAAAAACTGTTGTTGATACAGAATCAACACAGCTTGCAGCCAGCAAGGTACAGGATATTCAGGACAAATTCATTGACTGGTTGAATAACCGGCCTGATGAAGTGAAACAATCGCTAGCAGACATGTATAATGAACGGTTCAACTGCTTTGTCCGTCCGGATTATGACGGTTCCTGCCAGACTTTCCCTGGTCTGAGTTTTGATAAGTTTGATTACAAGGATTTATATCCTTCACAGAAGGATTGTATCTGGATGCTGAAGCAGAACGGTGGAGGAATAGCCGACCATGAAGTAGGAGGGGGTAAAACCATGATCATGTGCGTAGCATCATACGAGATGAAACGCATAGGAGTATGCCACAAACCTATGATTATCGGTCTGAAGGCAAACGTCCATGAGATAGCTGCCACTTACCGGAAAGCCTATCCACATGCTAAGATTCTGTATCCAGGAAAGGATGATTTCAAACCTGCCAACCGTCAGGAATTGTTCCAGCAAATAAAAAACAACAACTGGGACTGTGTGATTCTGACACATGACCAGTTCGGGAAGATACCGCAGTCACTTGACATTCAGAAAGAGATTATCGAAGATGAAATTCGAGATGTGGAAGAAGCCTTGGAAGTCCTAAAAAATAGCGGCATGGGATATTCCGGAAGAAGGTTGGAAAAAGGACTTGAGAAACGTATTGAAAACATGAAGGTCAAACTAAACACCATAATGAACGACATAAAACTGAGAAAAGACGATACGGTTGATTTTCGCAGCATGGGTATCGACCATATCTTTGTTGATGAGTCACATCAGTTTAAGAACCTTATGTTTTCGACACGTCATAACCGTGTAGCAGGACTTGGCAATCCTGACGGAAGCCAAAGAGCCCTGAATCTCTATTTTGCAATCAGAGATATACAGAAAAGAACGGGCCGTGATTTGGGGGCTACTTTTCTTTCCGGAACCACTATCAGCAATTCGTTGACAGAACTGTATGCATTGTTCAAATATCTCCGACCGGAGGCACTCGACCGACAAGGCATTACATGTTTCGATGCCTGGGCAGCAATCTATACGAGAAAAACTACGGAGTTTGAGTTCTCTGTAACCAACAACATTATACAAAAAGAACGATTTCGTCACTTCGTGAAAGTACCGGAACTTGCTCTATTTTACAACGAAATTACCGATTACAGGACAGCCGACATGATTGGTCTTGACCGCCCGGAAAAGAACCCGATATTCAAAAGTATTCCTCCAACACCGGCACAAGAAGAATTTATAGATAAACTGATGAAGTTTGCTGAATCCGGAAATGCAACCTTACTCGGACGCCCTCCATTATCAGAAACAGAAGAAAAGGCAAAGATGCTTATTGCCACCGACTATGCAAGAAAAATGGCTCTTGACATGCGGATGATTGACTCTTTAAAATATGCAGGAGAGACAGGAAACAAGGCAAGCGTATGCGCACAGACATTATACGAATACTATCAGAAGTTCAATGCGGTAAAAGGCACACAGTTCGTTTTCTGCGACCTTGGCACGTACAAGCCAGGAGAATGGAACATCTACAGTGAAATCAAGCAGCAGCTTGTAGAGAACTACCAGATTCCACCGGAAGAAATACGTTTTATTCAGGAGGCCAAAACTGAAAGCAGCCGGAAAAAACTGATAGAAGGGATGAACGAAGGGAAAATACGTATCCTGATGGGTTCTACAAGCATGTTAGGAACCGGAGTTAATGCCCAGCAGCGTGCAGTAGCAGTCCATCATCTTGATACTCCCTGGCGACCGTCGGATCTTGAGCAGCGTAACGGCCGAGCTGTACGAAAAGGAAACATTATTGCGAAAGAATATGCCGGTAATAAGGTTGACATCATTACCTATGCAACCGAAAGGTCATTGGATGCGTATAAGTTCAACCTACTCCAGAACAAGCAGCTTTTCATTGGCCAGTTGAAAAGTCAGCAGCTCGGAGTGCGAACACTTGATGAAGGAGCATTGGATGAAAAATCCGGTATGAACTTTGCAGAATATGTGGCTATTTTATCAGGTAATACAGATTTGCTCGATAAGGCTAAACTGGATAAGCAGATAACGCAGCTGCAGAAGGAACGTGTATTATTTTTCCGCGATATAGACAAGTCTAAATATGACCTGAAAAAACTTTCTGAAAAGAAAGAGGCTGCAGAAAGTGCAGTACAAGACATGAAAGCCGATTACGATAAATTCAACAAATCAAAAGGTGTGCTCATATCTCAAGATGGAACACGTCTGCACGGGAAAGATGCAGGAAAATATTTGAGTGCATGGCGGTCAGCAAATATGGAAGACGGAGTAACAGAATATATTGGAACTTATAAGGAACACACGATATACATCAAAAGCCTGCAAGGCAACAAGTATTTCGGCCTTGTCGGTTCAAGTGGCCGACATTATCAAGCACAGACAGCCCTACCACTGGCTTATGACCGATGTCCGGAATGGTTGGATGAACTTGGCAACAGCCTTTTTGAACGTGCTGAAAAAATGGAAAAAGATATATCCCGATTCAATCATGACATTAGTGAGCTCGAAAAAAAACTGACTAATATTAACTGGCCCAAAGAAGAAAAACTCAGACAACTCAAATCAGAAGCAGCCATTTTAAACAACAAGATTAACAATGAACTGAAGAACAATAAGGACACCAGTGTTCATACAGAATATCGTGGCCGCACGCTTGACGTAAATGGGGATAAAGTTATATTTTCCGCAGAGGGAAAAGAATATGACTTATCATCCGATATTGCCCAGGCTCTAAAATCTGAAGGCATGTCTGTTAGTGACCTGACCTATAATAACTGGGATATACTCACGAAAGGAAAGCCTTTAAGTCTGAACAAGAACAAGAATCTGATGATAGTAAAAAATCTCTCCAGCTATTCTGTCAGACTGAATGATGCCACAAAATCCGTTGCTTCATCAAGTGAGATGGAGATAGAATAAAAAAAACGGCTGTTCGTTTTAATGGACAGCCGTTTTTATTTCATAGACCAAATCTATATCCCACAGAAAGAGTCAGCGTGTGATAATTTGCCCCTATTACGTCGTTATTTCCTTCTTTACCCAAAGAGAGGTCATATTGTAGTTTTGCATACCAACGGTAGATTTCTACACCTATATTGGAAGATACACCCCAATCGAAGTGGCGAGCTTCATTGTAAAGGAAGAGGTTGTCGTTTCCCATCTCATCCTTTCCATATACAAAACCATCATTATACTGTTCATATATTCCTGGGGCATTCCCTTTTATATAGTAAGGATTGCTATCAAACCTATTTTTCAGACAAAAAGCCACGTAAGGTCCTACGCCGAAAAAAAGTTTGGTATGCTTATTCAAATTCCATCTGAACCGAGCCATCACTGGTATCTGTAGGAAATGTCTTGTCTGTGATACGTTTTCTATCCAAGTTGCATTTTCATTACTATAGGTTCCCCCATTTGAAATGGAATATCCTCTGAAAGTATAGAACAAACCTGATTCTATGCCAAAATGGGTAGTCAAATTGAAATCGGCAGACACACCAATCTTAGCTGAAGGTCTCCATTCCTTTCCCCATCCGTATCTCTGCACGGCAGATATACCAGCTTCTGGAGATATAGTCACATTTTGTGCGCACAGCCCGTACACACTTAACAGAAACATGCAAGCCAAAATTACTCTTTTCATCATTTTATCATCATTAAATTAAAAAAATAATTGGAAGTTGTTTTCAACAGAAGGGGAAGAAGTCAATTATTTCACTTAATATCTGAAATCAAAACTTAATAATTGACTCCCATTTCCTAAATTAATCTACAACACTTCCAATTATCTTTCCACATCTATAGTAGTTTTTTATTGTTGAGTTATTCTGATAGAAGTAATTCTATCATTCCAACTTGATTTATTCGTACCTGCTACATGAATATTTTTAAGATTTGGACAACAAAAGTCTCCATGAGGTTCCTGAACAGCCATTTGACCAGTATTCATTCCAACATGAGTACTCATAGTTACCAAAAAAGAGAAACAATGACTTCTATAATTATCGTCCTCAAATAATTCAAATAAATTTTGTGTATTCTGCATTGTAAATGCACAAAAAGAAGTCGTTTTATCATTCATCCCATAATCTTTTAAGTGTGGAATCTCAATTTTACCTTGATTCTTCTGTAAATCAAATTCCCTCATGGTGTCCTCATAGTTATCGTCATCATGAAGAAATAAATTAGCGATATTTTCCCTATTTGCACCAACATTAGGAACATCTACATAACCTCTTGGTGTTATACTAGGATTTTGGGCATACCATTTTTCTACCTCAGCACTATAACTTAGTACTCTCGGTTTTTCATTTTGGAAACTTTCATAATCGTCAAAATACTCATATGAACCATCTGGGTAAGAGAATGTAACCAAATTCGGTTTGTTTTGTAATTCTGTCAATAAAGATTCAATTTCAGGATCTTCTATACCAACTATTGAATCCCCTAACAGATAACTCACAGTCTGATAATGCTCTCCTTTGTAATAAAAATCCACTTCCTCAATAGAAGTTCCTAACCCCCTACTTTCAATTGTTTTTGATTCACTCTCTTGCAAAACAGTTTCATCTTGAGAACAAGAAGAGATAAACAAACTGGTCAATGCCAGTAAACTTAACATAAATGTTTTCATATAACTATATTTTAAAAATGTGTTTATCCATATTTATTATCATATATAGTAAATATATCTTCTTTTCTTCAGCACACAAAGATATATAACTACCATTGTATTTGTTTATTTGTAAATAATATTTTTCTTATTTTTCATTTTATCTATGTTGCTTAAAAAAATAGTCACCATAAATTCAAAGAATATGTATTTGAATGAAATAATCATTACTTTCCATAGTAATAACTTTATCTAAAGTTTTTCTATCAAAAAAATAAAAATATCCGTATGAACATATTTCATTCTAATATACAATATATAAGAAATGCCATAAGATACCTCACGTAGCATAAGTAATGAAGTCAACTTTAACTCCTTCATATCATCCTATTCGTATTTACCCGTAAGTTCAAATCAAGAACAATGGTACTTCTTAGAAATAGTCAGTTATGATACCAACATCGACATTACCAATCTTACAAGCTATTCATCTTTCAGTTGATTCGGTAAACTTCAAGTTACTCAAACTAAGAGAATCATACTTTCCTCAGCCTATGCCGCCTTCTTAATTAACATCTTGTTCCACCGATAATGACGTACTCAATTCATCATAATATCAAATATCGCCATTTAAAATGGCCTGAACTTCCTGAATTATCTTATCATAATTTTCCGTTACCTGTTCCGGCGTTACAAATTCATGAACAGGCAAATCCTCTTCTTCCATTTCAAACATCTTAAATTTGGCCTTAAATTCCTTTACATTCGCTCGCGTAGCAGAACCAATAAATTCACCTGGTTCAAGTTCAGAGAAGTCCTTACCCTGATATACATCTTCTTTCTGTGATGATATAGTCACGCTGGAATTGGAAGAGGAACCAGATTTTCCTGCGCTTCTCGAACGTCTCTCTTTTTCTTCCTTACCAAAGAAAAGCGGGTAATACTTCAAGGCTTCCACATCTTTAGTCCGCCCAAGGAACATATTACCGAAGTTCGCTTCTACTGAAGAACGATCAAGTTTTCCGTACAGATTTTCCAGCTTCGCACCGGATTGTGTAAGAAGAACAAAAGCAGCTTTATATTCACGCAAGACTGATGGTAAGGTCTCAAAATTTTTAATCTTAACGGTTGTCATCTCGTCCAGGAAATAGACAAACGGAACTTTGTTCTGCATTGTGAATTGGCGCGATGATATACTCAAAAGCATAGCTATAACCGGAGAATACACAGAGTTCTTCGAAAAGTTATTGCTGACAGCAAACATCTTCGGGTGCTCCGGATCAATCAGATTAAAATCAAAATCATTGCCGGAAAGAACCCATGCAATATTCTCATCTGTGGCCATTGTCGCAATTTGATTTGACAAAGTGGAGATATACGAAGCCTGTGTTTTTTCTGAGCCTTTAGCCTTCAAAAATGCTCCTGCCATCATTTCAGATATAGTATTTTGTTCCAGGAATCTGGTAAGACTATCCTGAGAAGAATTCATTATAAGAGTAAGAATATGGGGGATTGTACAATACTCTTTAAACTCATCATACAATCTATATGCTACTCCTCTAAGAATACCCAATCCTCCAGCAAACCATTCATCCTGCTTTGCATCCTTCGCCTGCATAGATAACAGCATATCTTCCATGAGCTGCATCAATACAGTTTTATCCGACACATTTTTTAGTGGATTGAATCTGTATGAGCGACTTAAATTATCAAAATTGATATAATAGAACTCACCTTTATAATCATATTTCTTCATCACATTATATGCTGTCCGGGTATAATCTATATCTTTAAAGTCATAGATAAATCCGGCAAAACCCAAGCGTATATATTCCTGTAAAAGCCATTTTCCTATTGACTTTGTTTTACCACTTCCGGCACCTCCATATACAAGGAAATTGGCATAATAGTAGTAAAATCGAAGCTGCCTGCCTCTTACACCGGACAGCACCGGTAAGCATATAGCCTTTTCGCTACCTCCTTTCCGTAGACTGTTTGGTTTTAAATCTTTCAATGTAAAGAATAAAAAGACCACTAAAGCCAAAACAGTAGGATAGAGATAAACTAACCCTATCAAGTTACAGACAATCACCTCCAGTAGCACAAGAACTACGAATAAGGCAATATTATACCATACTTTAGAAAATGGTTTAATCGAACCTATAAGAAAGCTCACACAAAATAGTGCAGCATAATAGAACCAATGTTCCTGAATCATGTCAAAACTTATCATATCGTCCTCCCAGTTGTTACCATATTTAATGCCAGCATCTTCATTTCATTTAAAAATGCCATTTTGGGATTTACGATGAAACGGTAAATCCTAAGTGTATTATTCAAAACTTTTCTTTCATTCCTCAGTTCCCCCTGCAGTAATTGTTGCTTCAGTTCACGCATAGCAATGGCCTGCATCTGCTGCCGCTGTTTCCATTCTTCATAATCTTTCTTATTATGCACATAGTACGGAAGATAATTATAATCATCCGCAAACCTGGTAGCACATCTTTCTGCCCATTCGGAACGGTCAAATCCTACCACTACTTCCTTTCCATCAAGCAGCTGTCTATTACCTCTGCTCTTGGTTAATGGAGACAATGAAACTGTCTGAGATTTATCCATCCGCGATACTATAATGTGAATATGTAACTGCAAGCCTGGCTTCTTATCACCGCATTTTGCAGTACCATTTTTTACCTCTTCTGCGTCTCCTTTATAATGCCTTTCGGTCTCCACACGACCATACCAGACAAGGTCATTTCCACCCTTAATTTTGTCTCTATAAAAGTTACGGGCATATTCATCCATACAATGACGTGCATAATTCTTAAGCTCGGAAATAACAATCTCTTGCTCCTCTTTCGATAGTTCCGAAAACTCGTGAACATTGGTTTTTCCAGTTACCTTTTTGATAACGTGCATTAACTCCCTTTCACTTGGATTAACCGACAACATATAGAACTTATCATCTTTTCTTTTTAATGTTTTATGGTTGTTATCTATTGAATGTAATACTTCATTACCAGATACAAAATCCAAGTTCTGCGAAAAGAAAGTATCAAAATAAGGTCTTTCATCGTTACTCTCTTTAGACAAATATTCAACAAGCTGAAGGCAGGAACCTTTGTTGTCGGATACACCAGGTGTATTGACTGGACGATGAACACTACAATACATAATCTGTCTTTATTTTATCCAATAATTTATCGAAGTATGACTCTGGTACCTGCAAGTCATTGCCAAATGATGCTTTCCTGAATTGCCTTTTATCGCAAAATAAAGTAATCAAATTAATTAATGAATCCAACTTTCTTTTATAAACATCTGGGGATTCTCCAGACTCCTTATAACGCTGAAGTTCTTCCTTCAGGGATTTGTTTTCATTGGCTAAACGAACAAGCTGATCATTATTCATACTCATATTTCCAGAGCTAAAAGACTTGTCAAGTAGCGGACGAAAAATGTCCTTCTCCTGACATTTTACGATTTTAATCAAGTCTTCAATTCTCTTCTCTAACCTCGCTGTTGGATTCTTAATTTTCAATTTCGGGGACGTACAAGTCACCTCAAAATAATCCAGCATTTCGCTTATATAAGCATTATAACTCATATCCTTTTTAACCTCGTCAAGTCTAAATTTAGTTCTTGTTGAAATTCTTATATGTCTATCAAGATATTCTTCCATGTTAACTTATAATTAATTGGAACAAAGATAATAAAATAAGTTTTTGACTACAATGTTAACAATGTATTTTTTTGCTTTTTATATCAATCTGTATATCAGTTATTTATAAATCATGTTAACTCTATGTTAACTTCGTAATATCTTGATTATTGATAACTTATAACATACAAGTTTACAAATGTAAACTTGTATGTTAACTTAGAATTTCATATTTATCTGTTAATTAGCGCTTTGCGTTAATCATGTTTTCGCTTTGCGGGAACACCTCTTGCTCTTCCTTATCAGTCATCACTAAAGGTCATAAGACCTTTAGCCTTTAGCTGGTGCTATCCACCTCTCCAATTAGGGAGAAAAAAAGAAATCCTGAGAGAAAATAATAATCGTGTAAATCGAAAAAATTTCCAATAGTTTGGGGATTCGAGGAAGGATATTGAATCACTCATTTGTTTTTATATCCAAAGAAAAATACAAAAAGCAGAATCATAATTTAGACCTCATAATAATTCCTAACTATGAGGTTTTCCAGCTGTATACTTTTCCGAGTTCCCAGCACTCCAAAGAGCATGTAGGGCTTTAGATAATTCAATATATTATACCATCCAAATCATAATTAGAAAGCAGGATAAACATAAACAAACGTATAGGGAAGAAAAAGTATATCTTAAGTGTTGGATGAATTTTAAACTATAGCTTAGGGTGGTCTATCTAATCTTTTATCTATCCCACTTCATATAATATGAATCTGGTTAAGTTAGGTTAGATATAAGTTGCTTATTGAACATGGGCGAGCAACAGTACTTCTGCTTCTCTGTTATGTACTACTATTCTTGAATGTTGACCGCTTAACAATAAAAGAACAATTAAAATTACAGACTTTAGTTATAGTCAATTTTAATATGAGTAATATATTAAGTACATTTACAATCATCAACTATAAGATATATACCATTGTATTTTTAGATTGTTAATTTGTGTTTCGTAAAATATTTTTTTGCACTTTATTTGGTGCATGATAAAAAAGAACTATATTTGCAGCATGAAAGAAAAAAGAGAACGTAATATAGGAAATCTATTTGTTTCCATCCGCAAAATGATGGGGCTAAGTCAAATGGAAGTGGCAGAGAAAAGTCATGTCACAAGACAAAATATCTCAAGAATCGAGTTAGGAAGATATAGTCCTGGCGTCGATGTAATACAACGCATAGAAGATGCATTAGGAATTGAAAGAATTTACATCACTAAAAACAATATTATTATGGCAGAATCAGTTTCTTTTATTTTAGGAGCAACAGATGTACAAGAGCTTTATAAAGTCGCAAAAGTTTTACCATGCTTCCGCTTAGTTGAACTATCGAAAGACAAAAACTTTGTTTCAGCAATATGGAATGATGAATACGAGATGGATTATGAAGAACCTGAAATGGAACTTGACAGCATACTTACTAATTTGAATTGGTGCTGTGGTGATCCTGAAGAATATCCGTTGGGTTCCAAATGCTGGTGGTTTGTCGAGGGATTAGAACCATAAAAGATGAAAAAAAGGTTCGAAATATACCTTGATACTGAAGAACTACAGTTAATCGAACAATTAAAACATGATACCGGACATAAAAAGCCTGGAATGGCAATTGCTGCTGCAATATACAGCTATTTCCGGTATCAGGATACTATTAAGCGATTAATTGCAGAAAACACCCAGCTTAAAAATAAATTGAGTAAATATGAGTAATACAACATTTCAAGAATTGAAGAACCATGTCCGTATAAGTGACGTAGCTGAACATATCGGTTATCGTCTTAATACTGGAGCAGGTAAAAAATACCTTGAATACCGTCTATATAACGGCGGCAAAAAGGTAGATGAAATCGTAATATATACGACTTCTTACTCACAAACATTCTTCAGCCGGAACGGATACGGAGACAAGGGTGATGTTGTAAACTTCATATTAAACCGTCTCCACCTTTTTTCGGGTTATCAAGGTATCGGATATGATGCAGTTGCCGATATTCTATGCAAGCTATCAGGTAAACAGCCAAAACATGAAAACTACGTAGTTTCGCACAATGAAGTAAAGTTTTCTCTTGATGATTACGATATTACTTGCAACCAAAAAGTGATATATGCATACCTCGGCAAAATCAGGATGATTGATGCCAATACTATATCGGCATTTATTCACAACGGGTCTGTATGTACAGTTTCTCGGAAACCGAAAAATTATGCAAATGTAGCTTTCCCTTATCGTGTTCTTGCTTCTCCGGAAGAAGTCGTAAACTTCGAACTACGCAATTATAATCCATATAAAAAAGAAGGATATAAAGGATTCTGCTCTGGAGGAAACAAGTCTACCGCATGTTGGATAGCTTCCTTTGCTCCCCAATGGAATGACGTACAATCTCTATACATTGGAGAAAGTGCACTTGATATGATGGCACTATATCAACTTCTCCCTGAACGTATGAGAATTAATGCCGCATTCATATCATTAGGTGGGAACTTAGGATACGGACAGATAAAAGATATTAAGCATTTATTTCCACATGCTGTTATATATCTTGCATTTGACAATGACCTTCAGGGGCAAATTTATGATGTAGAAGCAGCATATTACTTAGTCAAAGGTAAAGAGCCTAAGTTATTCAAAAATGCTGCAGGGAAAGTTGTTGTTAAGTTGGATAACCAAGAATTGACAATTAACGACTCCGATTTTAATTCTAAGACTTTCTTACACTCTCATGGAATCGAAGCAGAATGGCTTCGTATTATTAAGGCTCAAGGAGCTAAAGATTTTAATGATATGCTTAAAAATAAGTAATATGAAGATTCTTCTATTCATTTTCAAAACGCTTTTTCTCTTGACAATAGGACTTATGTTCAAATGTATAAGAGATTTTTCCCGATAGCTCGGTGATACTATATTTAAAGGGATAGGATAGGGGTTACCCCCCCATCCCTTTAAGCAGAAACTCGACTTTGTATCAAAGATAAATTATTCTCAACAAGTTGAATAATTCGATTATGATATTGAGTAATTTTATTACAGACGCCACTACACTGAACAACCTTCATTTGTGAGATTGATACCTCTACAGTCTCAATACGTTTACCATCTATCGTTGCGGAAAAGACAAGAGAATCTTCTTTGGCGTAATAATGACCAACACAATGATGCATCACCTTTCCTTCTAAAATCATATCCTTAACACTTTCGATGAGCTTTATATGAATAAGTCCATCGCTAAATGCCAAGCCTAAAAATTTACGTTTACTTTCCTTATAGCGAAGTTCTTTTAATAGAAAATCGGGTGAGTAAGTTTCCTCTTCAACTTCCTTCTTTATCGTCTTTTGTACTGCCTTATCATGCGCCTTTTTCAGGTCCAGTGGACAAACATATTTCGCATTACGAATATCCTTGCCTAAATTTTTCAACATATCAATATAATCACACCAAATGTTGGCATCTTTAACAAGATAATGATTCCTGAAGCAGATTTTAATTGATGGCCAATAATCATCAATATTACAACGACCTATCAAGAATTTATGCAACAAACTTTTTTGATTCATCTTTAATAAAGTTTCTATCTTACTATTACGTAATAACCCTACAATAAGGTTAAATGAAAAATGACGATATAAACTCCTTTTTAGTCCTCTTCTTCTTAGTTCCGGTATGATTGACATATAGGGGCATACCGTACCTGAATATATCCTGTCATAAATCGCATTCCTTTGGCGCAAGATTAATGCGGTACGAAATAACCAAAGGTCAAAGTACATGGTATTAAATGTCTGTCGTAACCTTGCGAAATTCACATACGTACCGTCTGCTGCAATCCATCTCTGCATGACTTCAGCCCAATCATAGACTGCTGGACTACCTACTTTCATTGTGCATCTGACAACAACGCTTCTCATAACCTGATAACCTTCACAAGCTGTCATAACCGTAAAATATGCTGTCTTATTATATACTTTTTTTAAACCTTCGTGTACAAGTAATCGAGTTCCACAATGAGGACATTTCACATAATTCTTCTTCGTATCTGATTGCCATTGATGACCACATTTAGTGCAGGTATATTTCTGTTTATTGTATCGTGCCACATACTGGATACTATTGTCTAATCCCCATTGCAATTGTCTATCGGTCAGTGAGGGTAAATTAGCACTTGCGCTAACTACATTCTTTTCGAATTCATTCTGCGGTTTCATATTGACTATCAAATAAAGATGGTTGAACTTGAATTTCCTTTTTCACTGCTGGCTTTTTTCGGCTCTGTAACTTATGGAGTTCTTCTTCCTGATACTGCCGGATAGCTTTCTGACGCGCTTCTTCTTTTTCTTCCTCTGTTAATTCTATAATTTGGTTACACACAATCCTGACATGATTACCAATTTTCGTATCAACAACTTTCACATCTTCCAAATAATAACGGACTGCTAAACCGTAAACTTCATCATCTGTTGCACCTACGACATTATTTTGTGCCATCTTTTCCATTTCACTGATTATATATGCACAACATTCTTCAATCTTTTTGCCTTCATCAAAATACTTCACAGCAAATTCTGCATCCAATTCTGCCAACTGCTCTAAATAGGATTTGATTACCACCTGAAAATTTTTTGTTCCCATACATCTATACATTAATAAGTTAAACATCAGCCGCGGGTAAATTATTCTAACTCCAGATTCAGGAGCCTTTTTCAAATTCTTTTTTCTCCCTATACGACTTTTTTTTTAATCATTCTCTCCCCGAGTTCTTTCGCCTTTTTCGATGCAATAATTGTGCGACTGACCGTAGATGTATGCAAGGGTACCGGGATGAAAAATACCGCACAGCTATGCTGCTCAGGATATTTTTCATCCCGGTACCCTTGCAGACTTCTACAAGGCGCTCTAAATTCGCATCATGAAAAAGGGAAATTCGGGGAGAGATACACTACGAAAAAGGAGTATAGGAAAAGAGAAAAAAACGAAATATATTTGCACAAAAAAAATGAAAGACCAGATTAAACTATTGAGAGAGTGTGTAAGGAATGAAATTCCAGCTATTGTGTTCCAGGGCGACGATAGCTGCACCGTTGAAGTTCTTGAAGCGGCCCATGATATATATAAACGACATGGTGCTACACAAGAATTCCTTTATGACTTCCAGCTTTTAATTGAAGATGTCAAAGCGTATCAGACAGAAAATCCGGTAAACGTGAGATTAGCAGATTTGTCCCAAAGTGAAACAGAGCTTGTACGTGAAGAAATGAAAAAGAAGGGCTTAAACGTATGAACAAAATAAAGCTGATTATGTACTCAGCTGACCTGAGCAGCAAACTGCCATTGCCGTTTGCTGACCAGGGAGTGAGGGCCGGTTTCCCATCGCCGGCTCAGGATTACATGACTGACAGTATAGACCTGAACCGGGAACTCATACGACATCCGGCCACTACCTTCTATGCCCGTGCTGACGGAGATTCCATGAAGGACTGCGGCATTGATGATGGCGACTTGCTTGTAATAGATAAATCCTTGGAACCCTTGGACGGTGACATTGTTGTGGCCTATATCGACGGCGAGTTTACACTAAAGACCGTACGTTTTGACGAAAAAGAAAATTGTATCTGGCTTGTTCCGGCCAATGAGGAATATTCACCCATAAAAATTACTGAAGAAAACGACTTCCTGATATGGGGCGTTCTTACGTATAACATAAAGAGACAGCTGAGAAAAGGCAGATGATAGCCCTTGTTGATTGCAATAACTTCTACTGCTCATGTGAGCGCGTGTTCAATCCGCAGCTTCGTGACAAACCTGTCGTTGTTCTCTCGAACAATGACGGCTGTGTCGTGGCCAGAAGCAACGAAGTCAAGGCAATGGGCATCAAGATGGGTACACCACTGTATCAAATCCGTGAAGTCTTGGAGGCAAACAATGTGGCTGTTTTCAGTTCCAACTACAATTTGTATGGTGACATGAGCCGCCGGGTAATGATGCTGCTGTCCGAGTTCACGCCCGAACTGACACAATATTCTATAGATGAAGCGTTCCTGGATCTCTCCGGCTTCGGAGAAGGAGAGAAACTGATTTCCTACGGCCGGAAGATTGTTAAGACCATCGGAAAGGGTACTGGCATCCCGGTTACCATGGGCATTGCTCCTACTAAGACTCTGGCGAAGGTGGCAAGCCGTTACGGAAAGAAGTACAAGGGATATCAGGGGGTATGTATGATTGATTCTGAGGAAAAGCGCATCAAGGCGTTGCAAGGCTTCGAAATTGGCGATGTCTGGGGTATCGGTCATCGGAGCTTGGATAAGCTGCGTTATTACGGTATAAATACCGCCTGGGATTTCACTCAGAAAAGCGAGAGCTTCGTTCGAAAATTACTTACAATTACCGGTGTACGCACTTGGAAGGAGCTTCGCGGAGAATCGTGTATCGATGTCGAGGAACTGCCACAGAAGAAGAGTATCTGTACCAGCCGCAGTTTCCCTGACTCCGGACTGTCTGAACTCTCCAGCTTGGAGGAAGCTGTCGCCAACTTTTCTTCCGAATGTGTCCGTAAGCTCCGTATGCAACACAGCTGCTGTACGGAGATAACGGTCTTTGCCTATACCAGCCGATTTCGTTTAGATCTTCCGCAACACTGCATCAACCGTACCATTCACATGATGGTACCGACCAACGACCTTCAGGAACTTGTGAGCACCGCAGTCCGGGCACTCAGAATAGATTTTTGCAAAGAGGGCGGTTACCACTACAAGAAAGCCGGTGTAATTGTTTGGAACATAGTTCCTGATTCTGCCATCCAAACCAACCTCTTTGATACTATAGACCGTGATAAGCAATCACGGCTGGCCGCTGCCATAGATGCGATTAATCGCAAGAACGGTCATAATACCATTAAGGTAGCCGTACAGGGAACAAAAAATAAATCTTGGCACCTCAAATGTGAGCATATTAGTAAGCAATACACAACTAATCTATCTGAGATTATCAAAGTAACAACAGATTGATTTATTTCCTTACTCGAAAGGATACATAAAAATAGTCTAAAAAACGACCGTTTTTCAGACTATAAAACCGAAGGCTTGTCACTTCCGGAAAAAACGCTTATTTTTGTCTGAAAACTCGTCTGTAAAACAAAGTTCAATAAACCCATTTAAAATATCTTTTCAGACATGAAAATTGGATACGCGCGTGTAAGCACGCTGGAGCAGAACCTTGACCGGCAAATTGACCAGTTAGAAAAAGAAGGATGCGAAAGGATTTATTCCGAAAAAATATCAGGAACCAAAAACAACCGTCCAGAACTTCATCGGATGCTTGATGCTCTTCGACCAGGTGACACCGTAATTGTTTCCGAACTGACAAGGCTTAGCCGAAGTCAGAAATTCTTAATTGAATTAGTTGATAGATTTTCTCAGACAGGGGTAAATATAAAATCTCTGAAAGAAATATGGCTCGACACAACAACGCCACACGGACGACTCATTTTTTCGGTTTTTGCCGGATTGAGCCAGTTTGAACGCGACTCAACTCATCTTCGTACATTAGAAGGTTTAGCCGCAGCACGGGCAAGAGGACGGAAAGGAGGCCGACCATCTGTCGACCCAAAAAAAATAGAACTGGCTTTAAAATTATACGATTCAAAAGCCTGTACAATATCAGAGATTATCAAAACAACCGGAATCAGCAAAGCTACGTTATACACATACCTGAAACAACGAAAAAATAAATTCATCGCCATTAATCAACCTTGAAAGTTGGACAATTCAATCGGAAACAGCTTACATAGGTCCTCCGCATTTTTTAAAAGCTCCAGATGGTAAATTCCATTGTTGCGAATAGGGAACAAAAATATCACTATTGTATTGGTAGCTTGTGGCTAATTTTGCCAGTTCTGGAGTAATATCATGGTACGGCACACCTTTCTTTATGAGCGTAGATAAATCTGTATCACGTTTCAGTGTGTACCCAAACTCCTTTTCGAATTGAACGAGTTGTGAAAAGTTCTGATGACTGATACATGCTGCGCTGGCAAACTGATTTGCGTTACCAAATATGCAGAACTTACATGAGCAACGCCCGAAGCCCATAAAGTAACACGGGTGAGGTCTTACTCTGTATTTTTCCAATAAATCCCATATTCTTCTCTCTGTCCAATCTCGTATGGGTCTATATCTATCTACGTACCTCATGATCTTTTTGCCATTCCGCAAATCTGATTTGTCAGGTTCTAAAATGGCATAACCGGCACGCTGCTTACTTTCTTCACCTCTTTCTCCAGATAACACCAATGTTCGGATACCGTTAAAACGCTCCTGGTTCCTGATGGCAGCCGCACATACATCAATTTTTAGGTAAGAGCTGCACCAACGGACATTGAGATTAGGAGAAGGTTGCGGAAATTTTAATCGTGTTGAGCACTTACCTTTTTCACCTCCTACACTATGAATAGTATTATCTGGGCACTCATAGAATATCTTTGCTGTTCGTTCATTACATCTGAGCATCTCGCGCTTAAATCCACCATCTTTCCACTGAAAGAAAACTGATACCCCAAAAGCTTCAGCTAATTTTTTGCAGTAATCAGGTGTAACCTCCCAGTCAAAAAAATTTTCACCTCTTCCGTCTATTTCCTGGTGCCATAATTCTATTTTGCTTTTGTCTATTCCATTATCAATTAAGAATAGGAGTAGAGCCGTACTGTCCTTTCCACCGGAAAAAGACACAATGTATTTGTCATAATTAAAAAGGTCAAAATCCATCTTTCTATAATTCTTATTTAATTTTTAAGAGATATGTATTTCTTACATAACATGAAAGAACATACAAACCATATTACACAAATAAAAAGAGTTAGAGTATTCAAGAATTTAGAACACATCAACACAGTAAGTGAAGTAAACAATTGCGTAATAAGTAGTGCCTGAAAATTGGTAATCTCTTGTTCACACAAAAATGAAACAAGTATATTACTTCTTTTCATCCAGGACGATAAACCTTCATGTTTTCTTACTTTAACTGAAATATTAGATATTGCTTCCATAGTTCCCGTTATTAATGTTAATTATTAGCATCCAACAAATTGGGTTCGTGGTTTCTGATTATGCTTTCAACTATTTCTTTCGCACATATAATTCCATTTTTGTAGCCTTTAGCATAATCGGTTCTTGTGGATAAGTAGCTGGTATCATTGTTAAGCCACTCGATAATTTCTTGCAGTATTTCTTTTTCCTTCATAATTGTTTTTAATTATGGCTGGCAGAAGAATCACCAGATTAATATGTATTCAGATATTCTATTTCGGTGCATACGGCAAATTTTCCGGTATGTCTTGTTCCCTTAGGCATTTTAAATACATATAAACCTCGCTCGCCTTTTTTGATTCGTTCATTCTTTGCTTTCCGGGCTGATTGTTTTGTGCTGAAATATTTCTTTTTCATGACTCTTATTTAATTTAGGCAGGGCTTTCACCCCGCCGATAATACTCAATCATTCGCTACTATAAAATGCGTAAAGTAACAACCCTCACAAGCAGTAATATATCCTTTCTTGACAAGTTGGCCAAGATAACCTTTCATCTGTTCTAGTGTAATACCAAGTGACTCGTAATCCGTTTCATCATAACAAAATCCACCGTCTTCTCCATAAGTTTCAGCATTGGCAACACAAAGATTATAGACCTCATTTTCAATCTCGGTCAGCTTCTGACTACTGATACAATTTACTGTTTCCATATTTCCTGAATTAAATTATACATATTATCTGTTTTCTCACAGTGTAAAAGTACATCTATTTTCTTTACTACACAATATAAAAGTAAATTTTTATTATGTACTTAACAAAGTTTAGTAAACTCATATTATTTACTTTTCATGTAATAGTATGATTCATTATTAAGTATAATTCGAAACAAAGAAGAAACACGCATTTATATTTCTGTATATCTATATTTCTGCGCATCTATATTTATGGACATGTATATTTATAATAAAAAAACCCGGTGCAATAATGCACCGGGAAAAGGAATGAGGGACTTAAAGAGTAAAATTCCGTGCCACAAAGTTTATTAAATTCACAAATACCAAGAAAATCCTATTTGCGTAGACGGCATTAATATATTTAGCTTGGGACGTACTATAAATGGGCTATCTGAAAAAGCCGTTTCTACATGAGTATTCTTAAAAAAATAATATTCAACCGAAAGTCCTAATCTGACACCCCAATGTATACCTATTCTATATTCAAAACCCAAATTTATGTGTGCTCCTAAACCGGAAAGAGGCATTGAATAAGAATGAATTCCGCAAAAATATCCTTTACTAAGATAATGAGCATAACCAAATCCAAAATCAACATTATTTACTAAACCCTTAAAGAGTAATCCATCCTCTGCATATGAAAACTGAGGAGCTAAATAAAACAAACGTACATCCTCATCTTGATAGCTACCCTGAGTTCCCCACATAATAGGGATATCGTGCATATAATGCCTGAAAGCTATACCATAACCCAAATTTTTTCGATAATGCAAAAAATCTATTCCATATTGAAATCCAGAACTGTTCTTATCTATAGGACTATACCAAGCAGATTCACCTGTACCTTCATGATTTGGGAAAGATACTCCAACATTCATACGTATAACACTACCGTCTTGGGTAACGGACGCCACTTGAACAGATTCAGCATGTAGTGACAACGTAAAAAAGAAACAAATGAATAAAAATTTAATTACGCGCATTAAAAAATCATCAGAAGAAAACATACACTTATTTATTATAAATCAAAATACATAAAATTAAGTTTATCTTTCTTTCCAAAGCATTCTACTATTCGCACAGACTGAAATTGCAGCTTTTAATTCTTTTGCTTTTAAGATACCCATACTATCTATTTGAGAAAATATTGAATTTGTATAAGATACTATTTCAGATGAATCTGTAATATTAACTACATTATCCGCATAAGACTTCACTATTGGCAGAAAAGAGCTATAAGGAGTATTAGCTAAAGAACTTTCAACCCCTGAAACAAAAAAATCATAAGATTGCTGAATTGATAAAATTAAGATATTATACTGCATTTGAGATAAGGAAGAAGTATAACCCATATTTTTTAATGTTGAAATTGACTGAGTTAATATAGAAGAACCTGATAAATTAAAAAGATTTGGATTATTTCTATACATATCATATATTGCTTTATTATGGTCATATCCAATTTTCTGAAAATCTAAATTAGACGGAAATACATTCCACTTAGCATTAAGTGTCCAATCCAAAAATGTCATATTTTCTTCTTTGGTCATTTGAACTGCCCCAAATGCCGAACAAGCAACTGCCGGAATCAAACTCGCTCGTAATCCAAGACCATTTTCCAATCCCCAAGAATAGCCACACGCATCAAGATAAATAACCTGAACTAACCATTTAAAAAAACTTCTTAGTCCTCTTGAATCATCATTCACTATATAAGAATGGTACTGAACTGCAGTTTCATTTATATAAGAAATCAAGTATGTAACATCCTCATCACTCATAGAATTTGATACAGCAGTAACAACATTTGGTTCATTTGAAATGTCCTCAGAAGAACAAGACATAGAAATAACAGAACTAATTACAATAAATAAATAAACAATTTTTTTCATAAGGCTATAAGATTTAAAAGTTGTAATACAAATATACAACTTTTAATAGATATAATCAAATAATACATCTGTTTTTTACTTTAGGATTTAATTATATTCCTAAAACACAATGTGCAATAAGTACACTATCGTATCTGAAGAAAAAAATCTCTATTATAAACCCATAATGATTTAATTTTGTTACATAACTATATTCTTGCTAACATATTAAATAGTACCCGGTGCATCACTGCAGCGGGGAAAATGTTAGATGTATGTATAGAAAATTTCTCATGCAACTTTTCGTCTTCTGATTATCTCCTTGCAAATCGCCTCACATAGCACACGGGCCATATTCACCTCAACGGCATTACCGATAAACTTCTTCTGGTCAGCTTGTGTTCCGATGAGTTTATAATTTTCTGGGAATCCCATTATTCTTTTTAATTCTGATATTCTAAGCATACGCATCTTGATGTCGATGATACCATACAAAGCCATAAACTCCTTAATCTTGATTGTCATCGGACTGTCCACGGGTGTGACCTGTATACCGATACCTCCTTCAACTTCTACAAGATAAGGCGGCATTTTATCCATCCGTGCTATCAATGTGAAACAAGGGTTGTTCACAGAACCTCCGGCACTGGCAAACTGCGGATTCATAAGGTAATGCCATTTACGGTTGGCCGTGATAGTTTGTGAGGGCTGCTCAATGCTGCTTCCAATATTCGAGAAAGCTGTATTCATTATCCACGGTTTACAGCTTACCATATTGAACTTCGGCACCGTGGTTACTGTACCAACTGGCAGCTCAATAGATGTCGGTTTTCCGGTACCGTACTGGTTGTCTATGAAAACAGAATTTACCAATGCTAACCTGTCTTTTGTCGTAACCGTTGGTGCAGGTTGTTCTACAGAGTGATTGTGACCATTCCCATAATAAGCAGACACGAAAGAACTATGAACAAAGTTTACCTTTGCCAATGCAAGCCGTCCTTGTGTTGCCACAACCGGGCATGGTTCGTCAACGCTTGGTGCCTGGTATTTCCCCGTCCGACTCATAGAGTTATACTTTACAATAAAAGCCTCCTTACCTCCAGCTACAAACTTAATCAGTCCGGCATAGATGCGTTCAAGAGTTTTCTCGGCCAGCGGCTTCTTCCTGTAGAATATACTATCTCCTTCATCTGAGAAATCAAGTACCTCTTTGACGGGCTTCCACTTTTCCAATCGTCCGAACATATCATTTTTCCCATCCTTGCAGTGTGTCGGTTCAGGGAACACAAGCGGCAAACCACGTTTGGCGAAGATACCGAAGAACCGCTTACGGGTAGTATAGGCACCATAATCGGCAGCGTTCAAGATTCGCCAGTCAAAATCGTAACCATATTTCCTGACGTTGCGTTTCCACTTCTCATAGCATCGTCCTTTGTCCTTGCTGATGGGGTG
>ENA-OPMV01000033-OPMV01000033.1-human-gut-metagenome-genome-assembly--contig:-NODE-33-length-57272-cov-4.994827_pt1 | contig 57272 bp, 39 predicted proteins | sample MGYA00241531_ERZ501759 | MGnify/ENA primary metagenome ERZ501759 (study PRJEB25962, sample SAMEA2042555) | human gut metagenome | biome: human gut; feature: human-associated habitat; material: faeces...
CTCTGAAGCGGAAACGCTTCGGGGCTTTTTTGTATCCGTACTGTCCGTGCGTCTGTGCCTGCGTCCGTTTCCGCTCCTTCCGCGGCAGGCCTCCTCCCTCTGCTGACGGTTTCTTCTTCCCTTGCTTTTTCCCCTTCCCTTTCTTTTGTTTCCTTACCGCTCACCCGGACGGCTCTCAGAAATGCGGCAGGAGACGTTTTCTCCGAAAAGGAGAACAAGTTCTCACCGTAACACCCGGATGCGCTCAGAACGGGCGAAAATGTCTCTGGAAAGGAACTTGTTTCGGGGAACATGAATCTGAATCATCGGGCTGATAACTTCTATTCCTGTAATTCTAAGAATTAAAACTGTTGGAGATATTTCATTTTATCTGTTAAAAGTTTTGTTGATGCTTGCAGATTAAAGAAAAAGAATTACATTTGCAGTGTACTAATAAGCTAATACACTAATATAATTTATTTACAACATGAACACGTCTATGATAAAAATCGAAGGGGTAACCTTCAGTTATGGAAAGAAAGCTTCCGTGTTTCAAAATTTCTCATTAAAAATGGAGGCTGGAAAGGTAATTGGTCTTTTGGGAAAGAATGGAACGGGAAAATCTACTTTACTTTATTTGATGAGTGGTTTGTTACGTCCACAAAGTGGTTTTGTATGGATGAAAGGGGTAGATGTCCAAAAGCGTCTACCGGTAACCTTGGAGGATATGTATTTGGTTCCGGAAGAATTTACTTTGCCTAATTTGAGTCTGAAACAGTTTGTGAAAGTGAATGCACCATTTTATCCCCGTTTCAGTCAGGAGTTGTTGCGGACATGCTTGGCCGATTTTGATTTGAATGAAGATATTCATCTAGGAGAGTTGTCCATGGGACAGAAGAAAAAGGCTTATATGTGTTTCGCGCTGGCAGCCAATACCTCCTTGCTTCTGATGGATGAACCAACGAATGGATTGGATATCCCCTCCAAAAGTCAATTCCGGAAAGTGATAGCTTCAGGTATGACGGAAGAGAAGTCGGTAGTGGTATCTACTCATCAGGTACGGGATATTGACCGTTTGCTGGATCAGGTGGTAGTGATTGACGGAAATGAAGTGCTATTGAACCGCTCGGTAGTAGATATTACAGATAAACTGTTGTTTGCGGAGCAGGGCATGAATGAACCGACAGATGACGCTCTTTTCGTGCAGCCCTCTGTGCATGGAAACAGTGTGATATGGCCCAACCTTGCAGGAGAAGAGAACCCGTTGAACCTGGAACTTCTGTTTAATGCTCTGCTGACGGAACGTGAGAAAATACAAGCGATTTTTAATGAAAAATAAATGACACGACATGATGGAAACAACTTTTAGTATGACACGCGTACAGCATATCATGCGACGCGATTTGATAGAGAACTGGAAAAGTAACCTTTATGGTTTGCTGGGTATTTTTGCAGCCTGCTTTTTTCCGATGTTAGGCTTTTTATGGTCAGCAGAACGCTGGACGGAAGAAGGCTATCCTGAAGTTTATTCTTTTGAACGATTTTGCGGCAATATGTTGGGGATAATTGGTATGGTGGTTAGTGTGGCAATGATATATTATGCTTCCCGCATCATGAAATGCATGGATAATAAGGAAAAACGTATTTCTTATTTATTGTTGCCGGCTACGAAACTGGAGAAATTCTTCTCTCGTGCCCTGTTTGTGACAATAGGCACTGTATTGATGATTCTGGTTGCCTTGCTGGCTTTGGAACTTACCCATTATCTGTTGTTGCCTGTGTTTGATTTACCGGCTGTGTATAGCCAGCCGATGTTAGTGGAAGTATTCTCCCTGAGATGGGCTCATGCTTCGGTAGATGCAACAGGAGAACCGGTCTATTCCTGGTGGCTGATGCAGCTACTTGTATGGATATTCTGCTTGTGGAATCATTCACTTTTCATTTTGGGAGGAAGCTTTTGGTACAAACATCCTTTCCTGAAAACAATAGGCACTTGTTTGGCTGTAACTATTTTAGGAGGAATCCTGTTTGCGAATCTGGCAGAAGGTGGTTTTTTAGTTCGCTTTTCAGACTGGATGCAGGAACACTATCAAGACACTCCACAAACTGTAAATGGATTGTTAACCATTATTTCAGTTGTCTTTCTTCTGTTTACTGTGTTCAACTGGTGGCTGTCTTATCGGCTGTTTACTCGTTCAGAAGTTGTTAAACGAAAACTGTGGCGCCTATGACTTTTAAAGAGAATAAACCGATTTATTTGCAGATAGCCGACCGTATCATGGATGAGATTCTTCAGGAAGTGTATGAAGAAGAAGGACGTATCCTGTCGGTACGAGAATATGCAGGAATAGTGGAGGTAAATGCGAATACGGTAGTTCGTACGTATGATTATCTGCAGAGTCAGGGTATTATTTACAATAAGCGGGGTTTGGGATATTTTGTGTCAACTGGAGCTGCTCAGAAGATTATTGAACTTCGGAAGGCTGCTTTCCTCCAGCAAGTATTACCCGATGTATTCAAGGAAATGTATTTGCTGCATATTCCGATGGAAACTTTGTCTGAATTATTTGAGAGCTATAAGAAAGAACGGATGAAGTCTCAGGGATAAACAATAGAAGATAATAATGAAAAACGGAGTTGAAGTAAGAGGGATAGATTCTCTTTGCTTCAGCTCCGTTTTATTGTATGATTCTGCGACTTATAAAGTCACTGTATGCATAATCTTTTCCAAGGCACCGGCATTGTCTCGTACATAGTTTCCGGCTTTTTTCCCAGCCTTGTCCAAGGCTTCATAGTTATTCAGGAAGTTGTCCATAATCTTTTTGAAGTCCTCCGCTCCTTGTATTTCAAAGCCACCCCTGCATTGAAGCAAGCCTTGAGCTTCACGGAACCGTTTGTTGTTCGGACCGAAAATGACCGGCATACCATATACAGCAGCTTCCAGTACATTGTGGATACCTACGCCGAATCCACCTCCGATATAAGCAATTTCTCCGTAGCGGTAAATGGAAGACAACAGACCGAAACAGTCAATCAGCAGGCAATCGGCTTCTTTCACCTTTTCTTCCGTAGCCTGCGTGTAACGCACTACGGTACGGTTCAGCTTGCCGATGATTTCCTTCAAATGGCTTTCATCAATCACGTGTGGTGCAATGATCAGCTTTACTTCCGGATGCGCATTGAGATAAGGAATGAAAATATCCTCATCCGGCCCCCAGGAACTTCCGGCTACAAAGGCAGTATGGTTTCCTTTGAATTTCTCTACCAATGGAAGTTCTTTAGCCTGACGGCAGATTTCCAATACCCGGTCAAAACGTGTATCACCTACTACAGTGGTGTTAGTAATACCAATGGTGCGAAGTAATTGTACAGACGCTTCATCCTGTACGAACAGATGAGTAAATGTGTTCAGTACTTTTCGGTAACTTTTGCCATACCAGCGGAAGAAAATCTGTTCTTTCCGAAAGATGGAAGACACGCTGTAAACCGGAATATTTCGCCGTTGAAGTTCATTCAAGTAGTTCTGCCAGAATTCATACTTGATGAAGAAGGCCATATAAGGCTGGGCCAAATCCAGGAAACGCTTTACGTTGCCTGGTGCGTCCAACGGAAGATAGCAGACAATGTCAGCTCCTTTATAGTTCTTCCGTACTTCGTATCCGGAAGGCGAGAAGAAGGTCTGGAGAATCTTGTACTGCGGATAGGTTTTCCGGATTTCTTCTATCAGCGGGCGTCCTTGTTCAAATTCCCCTAAAGAGGCTGCGTGAAACCACAGATATTTTTCTCCGCGAATAATCTGTTTTTCCAGAATGTCAAAAGATTCCTTTTCTCCTTTGACCATCAGGGCCACTTTCTTATTAAAAAGTGCAGCCAATCTGACTGCACTTGTATAAAGAGCGATGATAAGATTATAAATCATGTCTTAGCTTATTTGAGAACCTCTACTGCACGGCGCATACGAGCCACTGTTTCTTCTTTTCCTAATACAGCCGAGATGTCAAACATGTGAGGACCTTTGCCTTCTCCTACCAGTGTCAGTCGGAAGGCATTCATGATGTTACCCAAGTGGTAGCCTTTATCTTCAATCCATTTCATGACTACTTCTTCCTGGTGAGCCAGTGAGAAATCGTCCAATGATTCCAGCAGTGCAGCCAGTTCGGTCATGCGTTCAGCTGAATCTTCTTTCCAGCGTTTCTTTACTGTCTTTTCATCATATTCTGTTGGAGCAACGAAGAAGAACTTGCAGGTATCCCACAATTCTTTGATAAAGCTTACACGGCCTTTCATCAGTCCGACTACGGTAATTACCTTATCCATCGGAGCTTCGATGCCATGTTCCTTCAGAATCGGCATAAACAACTGTGCGATTTCTTCGTCACTCTTCATCAGGATATATTCATGGTTGAACCATTTCCCTTTTTCATAGTCGAATTTAGCACCCGCTTTGCTGCAACGATGCAGGTCGAACAATTTGATGAGTTCATCCATTGACATGATTTCTTGGTCATTACCCGGATTCCATCCTAGCAAAGCCAGGAAATTGATAACCGCTTCCGGCAGGTAGCCTGATTCACGGTATCCGGAAGAAACTTCTCCTGTTTTCGGGTCATGCCATTCCAATGGGAATACAGGGAATCCCAAACGGTCACCGTCGCGCTTGCTCAGTTTACCGTTTCCGTCCGGTTTCAACAGCAATGGCAGGTGAGCGAATTCCGGCATCGTATCTTCCCAGCCGAAAGCACGGTACAGCAATACGTGTAGCGGAGCTGAAGGTAACCATTCTTCTCCACGAATTACATGTGATACTTCCATCAGGTGGTCGTCAACGATGTTAGCCAAATGGTAAGTAGGCAGCTCATCAGCTGATTTATATAACACTTTATCATCGAGGATAGAAGAGTTGATAACTACCTCTCCACGAATCAGGTCGTGTACATGTACGTCTTCGTTCGGCTCAATCTTGAAACGAACTACATATTGTTTGCCTTCTGCAATCAGTTTGTCCACTTCTTCTTTCGGTAGAGTCAAAGAGTTGCGCATGGAAGTACGTGTAGAAGCGTCATACTGGAAATTCGGAATTTCCTGGCGTTTAGCTTCCAGTTCTTCCGGTGTATCAAAAGCGATGTAAGCCTTTCCGTTATCGAGCAACACCTGTACATACTTCTTGTAAATGTCACGGCGTTCCGACTGGCGGTACGGACCATAGTTTCCTCCAAAGCTGACACCCTCGTCAAACTGGATGCCTAACCATTTGAATGACTCGATAATGTATTCCTCAGCACCCGGAACGAAACGGTGTGAGTCAGTATCTTCAATACGGAAAATCAGTTCCCCGCCATGCTGACGAGCAAACAGATAATTGTACAAAGCGGTACGTACGCCGCCGATATGCAATGCACCTGTGGGACTTGGTGCAAAACGGACTCTTACTTTTCTTTCTGACATTGTGGTTTTTATCTAAAAATACGCCGCAAAATTAATCTAATTTTCCCGTTTTTTTCTTATTTTGCACGCAAAATATCTTTTTAACATGAAAAGTTTACAAACTGAGAAACAGTTTTCTTATAAAGGACTGTTATATAAACTGGCCATTTTCGTGGTAACAGTGTGTGTAATTGTGTATTTCTTGCCACGAGAGGGGCGTTTTAATTATCAATTTGACATTAATAAACCTTGGAAGTACGGACTGCTTCAAGCTTCGTTCGATTTCCCGATTTACAAAGATGATGCCGAAGTGCAGCGGGAGCAAGACAGTATCATGCGTTTGTATAGTCCTTATTATCAAATGGATAAGACGGTAGCCGACCGAATGATTCAGCAGTTCAAGAAGGCGTATACTGATAGTCTGCACCGTATTATCCCTGCTCCAGCATATCAGCATCATATTGAGCGGTTACTGAAAGTAGTGTACGAGAAAGGAGTTTTTGCGCCCAATGATTGGGAAAAGTTACGTAAAGACAGTATACGTTCGATTCAGTTGGTAGACAAAAATACGGCAAACCAGGTGGAGGTAAACAGTCTTTATAGTTTTAAAACGGCATACGAAACATTGATTTATTCAGATACAGTACATTATCAGCGCTTGTTATTGCAACGGTGTAATCTGAATGAATACATTGCTCCGAACCTTTCTTATGATGCTTCCAAGTCAGAGGCTGCAAAGCAGGATTTGCTTTCTGATCTTTCTTGGGCGAATGGATTTGTGATGAACGGACAGAAAATCATTGACCGTGGAGAGATTATCGACAGTCATACGTATAATATCCTGAAATCATTGGAAAAAGAGTGGAACAAACGTAGTGAGACTGTGGCAGAGAAGCGTCTTACCTTGCTGGGACAAACGCTTTTTGTAGCCTTGCTGATAGGCTGTTTCATGATTTATCTGGAATTGTTCCGAAATGACTATTATGAAAAGCGGCGGACGCTGGCACTACTTTTTGTCATTATTGTAGCTTTCCCGGTACTATCTTCTGTCATGGTGGAACATGCATTTATGAGTGTTTACATTGTGCCGTTTGCTATGATACCTTTGATTATTCGTATCTTTCTGGATTCACGAACGGCGTTTGTAGCTCATATCATAACGATTCTGCTTTGTTCGATTTGTCTACGCACACCGCACGAATTTATATTGTTGCAAACAGCCGCTGGTATGGCCGGTATCTATAGTCTGCGGGAACTCTCCCAACGTTCGCAATTGCTGCGTAGTGCGTTAGTTGTAGCTTGTGCATATGCACTGATGTATCTTGCACTTGATTTGATACATGTTAGTGATGTGGCACAATTGAGTACGCACATGTATGTCAATTTTATCATTAACGGTCTGTTGTTGCTGTTTACTTATCCTTTGCTGTTTATCCTGGAAAAGATGTTCGGATTTACCTCTAATGTTACATTGGTAGAGTTATCCAATATCAATAATAAATTGATGCGTGAGATGTCGGAAGTAGCACCTGGCACGTTCCAGCATTCTCTTCAGTTAGCCAATCTGACGGCAGCAGCTGCCAACCGTATTGGAGCCAATAGCCAGCTGGTACGTACGGGAGCTATGTATCACGACATCGGGAAGATGCTGAATCCGGCTTTCTTTACCGAAAATCAGTCGGGTGTGAATCCTCATGACCAGTTGAGCTACAAGCAGAGCGCACAGATTGTAATCAGTCACGTGACCGATGGCATGAGACTGGCCGACAAGCACGATCTTCCACAGGTAATAAAAGATTTTATCTGTACTCATCACGGAAAAGGTTTGACTAAGTATTTCTATATTTCATATCAGAACGAACATCCCGGAGAAGAAGTAGACAAGGAAGCCTTCCGTTATCCAGGGCCCAATCCTTTTACAAAGGAACAGGCCATTCTGATGATGGCAGACTCGGTAGAAGCAGCTTCACGAAGTCTGGCTGAGTACACAGAAGAAAGCATCTCTGCTTTGGTGGAAAAGATTATCGACAGTCAGGTACAGGACGGGTACTTCAAGGAATGTCCGATTACGTTTAAGGACATTGCTACCGTGAAAGCCGTGTTTAAGGAAAAACTGAAAACGATGTATCATACTCGCATCAGTTATCCGGAATTGAAGAAATAGGCAGTTAGGAAATAAGAAAAGCCACAGAGTAAAATATTCTGTGGCTTTTCTGTATCTCTTATTTTATTTTAGGTTTTAATTCGTCTGGAGAGTCTTTCGTGTACAACATCGGTGAACCTGCGACCTTTGTAAATAACTCTTGAACCTGCTGAATTTCCACTCTTTGTTCAGGATGGAAATTATCCGAATTCATGTAATCAAGTATTGATTTCTTTAATTGCCGGGCTACTATTCGTTTTTCCGGTGCACTATCCAAATCCAATGTGGTCATAATCAGTTTGCCATTTAATACATTGGCTTCGAATAACACTCCGATTTTGCGACTGATAAACCACGTATCAATACTTTGGATAAGTGGCTGGAAGTCTTTCCCGAAATCAGAAAATTGCATGACTGGTGCACGGTTCAATAATTCCCACCATTGCAGGTTGCTATGATATTCGGTCGGGAACTCCCGGAAAAGAGGATGGTGAGGGTTAAGCAGGATACCGGTCGTATGGGGTGGGCGCATCTTGAACCAGGAAGTGTTCCAGAATACTGGGGTAAAGTACTGTACGACTTCTTTGCCATATGTTACTTTCTTTCCTGCCTTGATAAGCACTTTTCCTCCCTTTTCCAGTATTTCACGTGCTTTGTTGTCTAGTGTGTCTGTCTGATATATGGTTTCATCAGATGCGAAGTCCACGCTTTCAGGATATACCCAGAAATCCCAGTCATTAACTGCGTCTGTTCCTTCCACTTGTACCTCTATATTAAGTTTCATAGCCGATGGAATATCTTTCAACGGAAAATCAACCTGTCCGATATGATTCAGGTTACCGATTGGAATATCCGTCTGACCGATGACACCGTGTGAATAGACTTTTCCGTATGCATCAGTTATGCGGTAGCTTACTTTTGCTGCCTGAAGCGGTTCTGCTCCGAAATGAGCGATCTCTATATTGGCATGAAACGTTTCGTTAGTGGTATATACGAACTTTTCTGTACGCAAGAGCGGGACAGTCGGCGCACAAAACCGGCGCCATTCTTCGGCACTTATATAACCTTTTTCTTCAAAGAAGACATCCAGAATACCTACTAATGCCGTACCTTGTCCGGAATAGTCATTCAGAGCCAGCAACTGGAATCCTGCATAGTCTGGGGTACGCAGGGTACGCTCGATTTCATGTTTATAGCATAGTGCCTGTAATTTTCCTGAAGCCATCATGAAATCTTGCCCTTTGCCTTCCATGCCGTGCGTGTGCAGAAGGTGTTGGAATATTTCAAAGTTGCCTGCTTTGTTGACTCCCGTATATTTTTTGATTTCATTGAAATTGGGGAATACACACCATTGTCCGGTTTCGTGTGAAACAAACGGTTGTTTAACCGTGTCAAGATATTCCCGGAAATCAGTCATTGTTTCCGGACGCTTGCTTTTCCAGTTCAATCCTCTTACTCCAGCTTTTACGTGGTACTGACTTTTAGGTTGCCATGCCCATCCTCCACCTACGGAAGCACCGGTATATACCCGGCGTGAATCTTTGGCTTTCCAATAATCCACAAAGCGAGAAACCCATGGAACCCAGTTTCCTGAGGGTTCATTTCCGCAGGCCAGCATGCAGAAAGAGGCGTAGTTCCCGTATCTTTGCGTCATACGGATAGTTTCTTCCAGCAGGTATTGGTCAATGTACTGGCCTTGTCCCAGACGGACGTCATGATTTGGCCAGCTTGGTCCCTCTGGTTGCAGATAAAATCCTACGCGGTCGGCCGCTTTAAAGGCTGCTTCCGGCGGACAATAAGAGTGAAACCGCATGTGATTGAGGCCATATTTCCGACAGATACGGAATACACGCTCCCAGCTTTCTACATCCATTGGAGGATAGCCAGTCAGCGGGAAGTCACAATTCTCTACGGTACCTCGCAGCATGGTTTTTCTTCCATTTACATAAAACCAGCGTCCCTGGATTGTGAATGTACGCATACCAAATTCTACTTCTCGTGTGTCACTCTGATTTGCTTGTGTAAGCGTGGCTGTCAATTTATAGAGTGTCGGATGGAATTCGTCCCATAATTGTACATCTTTTCCCATGGGCAAGACCATCTCAAGGGTATCCTTTAAGTCGTTTTTGGAGAAGGCTTGTGTGATTTCCGGTACATGATGAGGAATGCCACTGTTAAAACTTTCGGCCTTCAAGGAAAGTTTTACAGGACTTTTATGGCCTTGTATGACCATACGTACACGGGCCTGTTGTTTGTCGGGCTCCGGAAATACCTGAATGTCTTTAAAGGATATTTCAGGAAGAACATAGAGATACATGCGACCTACCACACCGTTCCAATTTCCTTGCGTGTGGTCTGTGATGCTATGGGAGTTTTGACCTACTTTGGCACAGTTGTCGTGATTGTCGATGCGTAGAGTAAGTGTTGATGTTCCGGGACGGACGGCTGCAGTAATATCATACTCATGAGGTGTACTCAGGCTGTTTTGCGAACCTATACGCTGGTTGTTTATCCAGACTGTTGTTTCAATATGTGGACGTTCCAGAAACAGCATCACGCGTTTGCCTTTCCAAGACGAAGGTATGTGTATTTCCCGTTTATACCAGGCAGCTCCTACATAACGTCGCTCAGGAGTAAGGAAGAAGGGAAACTTTACATTCCCTGTGCGTCGGAACATTTCCAGTTCCGGGTTATAATAGAAAGAACTGTCGTAAAGTGATCCTGTCCATTGGGTTTGCAATGAAGGGCGTTCTCCTTTCAGTTTTTCCGGCATAGAACCGGGCAGGTTGATTTTGTCGTTAAGAGGATGGGCGTACCATTTCTCGTCAATTCCTTTATTTTCTTTGTCAATCTGAAAAGACCATTCTCCAGCCAAATCAATGACATTCTGTGCATGAAGCAATTGGGTGATAAGCAGGAGATAAAAAACAAAAATGTGTTTTCTCATAAATACCAGTAACTATAAAAAAATTATCGAGGCAAATGTAAGGTTTGGTACTTACATATCCCTCGATAATTCTTCAAATAGCTGGAATATTGTGTATTTATACCTTAATCAATTTATATTTAGGCACAAGGGCTTTCATTACACACCATGCTATGAGGTAGGCTACGGCACAGATACAGAAAATGATGAAGTATCCGGCTTCTTTTCCTTCAAAGCCTAAGAATACCATTTGGGTTTCTGCCGCATAGTCAAACAAGATTCCTGAGCACATATTGATGAGGAATGCTCCTACACCGCCTGCCATTCCTCCAATGCCGATGATGGTAGCTACGGCACTCTTTGGGAACATGTCACTTCCTACAGAGTAAATGTTGGCCGACCAGGATTGATGAGCGGCACCTGCGATACCGATAATGATGATGGGGAACCAATAAGAAAAATTTCCCAAAGGTTGTGCAAAAAGTGCGAATAGCGGGAATACGGCAAATATCAGCATAGCCTGCATGCGGGCTGCGTATGGATTCTTTCCTGTTTTGTTGATAATGATAGTAGGCAATTTCCCTCCGTAAATGGAAAGCATGGTAATGGCATACAATACGAATATCAGCAACTGAGCTGTTGCGCTGTCTGAAGAGAATCCATATACGTCGGAGATATAGGCAGGGGTCCAGAAAAGGAAGAACCACCAGACTCCGTCTGTCAGGAATTTTCCAAAGATAATGGCCCAGGTCTGACGGAACTTGAAACATTGCCAGAGGGAGATTTTGGGCTCGTCTTCTGTGTGAACGTCTGCTTCCTCATTCTTTTTATCCTGCTGGATATAGGCAAGCTCGGCAGCATTTACCTGTGGGTTTTCTTGTGGCTTTTTGTACATGAACATCCAGAGTCCCATCCAGATAAATCCCAGTGCACCAATTACGATAAAAGCCATTTCCCATCCGTTACCTACACCAATACTTTTGAAATAGCTGGCAAGTGGGGGAATACTGACAGGGGCTATGAGGGCACCGATGGTAGATCCGGCATTAAAGATAGATGTCGCAAAGGCACGGTCTTTTTTGGGGAAGTATTCAGCGGTGACTTTAATGGCTGCGGGAAAGTTGCCCGATTCACCTACGGCCAGCACGATGCGTGCTGCAATGAAATAGTACACGCTGGTGATGGCAATGGTAGAAGTAAGTGCACCTGAAGCTGCAATCATTTCATTGACATCCTTAAGTCCCAGACTCATTTCTGTAGCCCATCCGCAAAGTGCGTGCAAGCAGGCGCCGAGCGACCAGATGGCAATGGCCCAGAGATATCCCTTTTTACTTCCCAGCCAGTCTACAAATCGTCCGGCAAAAAGGTTGGCAATGGCGTAGACAATTGAAAAGATAGCAGTAATAGTTCCGTAGTGTGTGTCTGTCCAGTGGAACTCCGGTGCAATAAAGTCTTTCCACGTAAGTGACAGAACTTGGCGGTCTAGATAATTGACCGCTGTGGCGAAAAAGAGCATAGAGCAAATAATCCATCGGTAGTTGCTCATTGTTTCGCTCGATGTTTTGGTTGTACTCATATATGATATTAGATTAGTTTGTTTTGGCACAAAGATAATTTTCTTACAAGCGAAAAGCCTGTAAATATTGGCGAAAAACCTGCATTAATTGGTCAGGTGTGTTTACAACCACAATGAAATGACAAATTCCACATACTTGGCAGATTCTTGGTTTAAGAAATTCTGTGTAAGTCTGTGGAATTTGTGTATTAGGATATACCCCCGATAGGGAAGTATGTGTTATTTCATTTCAGTGTATTTAATTTTGTCCATGTCTCCGTAGTCAAGGTTCTCACCTGCCATACCCCAGATGAACATGTAGTTGCTTGTTCCGGCTGCAGCGTGGATAGACCATTCCGGTGACATGATAGCTTGTTCGTTGGCAAGCCATACCAGGCGTTCTTCCTGCGGTTCTCCCATCAGGTGGCAAATCATGTTGCCTTCAGGCACATTGAAATAGAAATAAGCTTCGATACGACGGCTGTGAGTGTGAGCAGGCATGGTGTTCCATACGCTTCCTGGCTTCAGTTCTGTCAGACCCATCTGCAACTGGCAAGGACCTTCCTGCAGTACGTTCTTTACAATCAGCTGGTTGATGACACGGTCGTTACTTTCTTCCATCTTTCCGGCAGCCATTGAGTTAGCTTTCAAAGAACCCTTGCGTCCATCGATGGTAATCCACTGAGTCTTGTATTCCTTGTGTGCAATGGCAGAGTTGATGTAGAACTTAGCCGGCTTGCTGGCATCCTTGCTCTTGAAAGTTACTTTCTGATTGCCACGTCCTACGTAGAGGGCTTCTTTGAATTTCAATTCATATTCCTTACCGTCTACAGTCACGATACCGTCGCCACCGATGTTGATGACACCTAATTCACGGTTAAACAAGAAGTAAGGAGCTTTCAGCGGATCGATAGTGTCCAGTGATAATTCTTTATTTACCGGCATTGCACCACCAAAGATGAAACGATCGTACATAGAGTAAGTTACGTTGATTTCATCAGCTACCAACACTTTCTCCATCATAAAGCTGCTGCGCAGTCTCTGTGTGTCGTATGTCTTTACGTCTTGCGGATTGCATGCAGTCTGCATCCGGTAGTTAACCTGAGCATTAGCAGAAAGAGCTGCTACGCCCAGCATCATAGCCATAGCTAATTTTTTCATAAGCGTTTGTTTATTTATTGGTTTTTATTCTTCAATGTGTTTTGCTTCCTTGATAATGCGGCGACGGTTGTAGATAGCCATTGCCAGTGTGAGGATAACCAGTATGCTTGAACCCACAATCTTGAAGTTGTAGACCGCATGGAATATCACCCATGAGAAGATACTGGAGGCAAAGTCAAGTGCACCTCCCTGGAATCCTTCCGGAATCTGTACGGCCGGATCGTTTGTTCTGACAAACACATCCTGCGCAGCTTGTGTAAAGAATGGAGCCAAGTCTGTTACGAAATACAGACCTACAATCAGTGCAACCAAACCAATCAGGAAGGTTTTCAGTACGTTACCTTTTGTAATAGGTAGCACGGCAGGGAACAAGTAGAACATACCGGCCAATGAAGCTAACGGTAAGAACTGGTTGTTGGGTAATACTACTGACAGGAACAAAGCTACGGGAATGAGCAGCAAAGAAACTACCAGTGTAGTCGGGTGACCAATTACCAGTGCCGGGCTCATACCGATGTTGAGGCTTGCGCTGTTTTTAAACTTGCGGGCAATCAGTTCACGGGTTGCATCAGAAATCGGACGCAGACCTTCAATGAATAAAGATGTAATACGTGGAATAAGCTCCATTACTGCTCCCATTTTGATACCCAGACCCAGGATAGCTGGAATTCCGTCAACCAGCTCCTGACTGTTCTTGCAGGCCAGAGCACCGATACCACAACCTACTACTACTCCAAGGAACAATGGTTCTCCCATGATACCGAACTTTCTTTTCATGCCTTCTGCATCGATGTTCAGTTTATCGAATCCTGGAATCATATCCAAGGCTTTATTGATAACAAGGGCGAAAGGAACGAATCCCTGACAGAAGGGCTGTGGAATAGAGATACCGTCCATTTTATCGTAATATGACTGGAACTGCTTGCAAGTCAGGTCGGCCATAATCAGGGTGATGATGTAACAGATAATTGCAGAGAAGAATCCCCACCAGATATTTTCTGTCGCAAAATAAACTACTGCTCCAATGAAAGCAAAATGCCAGTAGTTCCATAAGTCGATGTTAACAGTTTTGGTCGTTTTAGTCAGTAGCATGACAATGTTTACTCCCAAACATACAGGGATGATGAATGCACCGACAGAAGTGTTATAAGCTACCGAAGCTGCAGCAGGCCATCCCATGTCAAAGATACCCAGTTCCAGTCCGTAGATTTCCGTTACCTTTTTCAACGGCTCTCCCAAACTGCTGGTCAAAAGAGCTGTTACAACAGAAAGTCCGACGAATCCGACTCCGACCAGCAAACCGCTTTTCAGTGCCTTGCCGAAGTTAATTCCGATACATACTCCCAGAATGGTAAACAGAATAGGCATCATCACGGCTGCTCCGAGCCCGATGATATAGCTAAATACTTGTTCCATGTCTTTTCTTTTGTCCTTTAAAAATGTGGATTTAGGTTAAAAATAAATGATTTCGACCCAAAAGTACAGCCTTTTATTCTAATTTCCAATTGAAAATCCGTTATTTTCGAAACTTTGCTGATTTAATAACATTTTTTTCGTTTACGCACACGGATAGACTTTCTCTAAGAAACCTTGTTTGATTTGTTTCAATTTGAAGAAGGAGAGATTTCTGACCAGAAAATAAAAAGAATTAAAAATATAATTGAAATGTAAAAGGAGAAAAGTAAGAAACGTAGAAGGAATTTTTTATTCAGCTTGGGGTGCTTTTTATATTTCTTTGCTCGGAAACGAACGTCTCTCAATGCAGAACCCTACGTTTCCGGTGAGGGAAACATTGGGTTTTGCATTGAGAAACATAGTAAAGTAATGAAGGGTTTGCCAATAAACTACGTGGTATATTTAATTTATCCCTTTACTCATTTGCTGTTTCTTGAATAAAAATTTTGCCGTTTTTCTTTTCCACTGCAATCTGGCTACCCTCTGGATTCAGGTTGAAGGGAGTAATTTCATCGGTGTGATTGTCTACCACCATCAGTGTGCTTTCTTCTGCAAAACGTTTCACTTGAAATTTGACAGTGGTCTTCCCGATATTTGAATTAAATAGCAGACTGTCATTAATATAAATTGAAAGGCTGTCTCCTGTGAAAGAATCTGTTATTTCTACTGTATAAATTCCGGCAAATGCTTTTTCCTTGTCATTACTCTTAGACTGGTTGCGAAAGCCCAGATACAAGAAAAGGCATACGATAAAGAATACCCCGAAGGCCAGTATTCCGTTTCCTATCATGAATTGTTTGTTGCTGTTGATACTTTTATTGTTCATAATTAAGGTAGTTATAAAGTATATTCCCCTGCAAAGTAAGTTATTTTCAGTTTGTTTATCGTGTATGTTATAATTTTTTTTCTACATTTGTCACGGAATTATATAAAAACGGAATACAGAATATCATGCAAAATAACCTGGTCATAGTGGAGTCTCCGGCAAAAGCTAAGACGATTGAAAAGTTTTTGGGGGAGGGTTATAAAGTATTGTCAAGTTATGGTCATATCCGTGACTTGAAGCAAAAAGCGTTCAGTATTGATATAAAAGATCATTTCAATCCGATTTATGAAATACCGGAAGATAAGAAAAAACTGGTGGCAGAGTTAAAAGAAGAAGCTGCCAAGGCCGACATGGTGTGGCTCGCATCCGATGAGGACCGTGAAGGAGAAGCTATTTCCTGGCACTTGTTTGAGGTATTAAATCTGGATCCTGAAAAGACACGACGGATTGTATTCCATGAAATTACGAAGACGGCTATATTGAAGGCTATAGAGCATCCGCGTCATATCAACATTGATTTGGTCAATGCCCAGCAGGCTCGTCGTGTACTCGACCGCATTGTGGGATTTGAACTTTCACCGGTGCTCTGGCGTAAAATCAAGCCAGCTCTTTCGGCTGGACGAGTACAGTCGGTTGCCGTACGTCTGATTGTAGAGCGCGAGCGTGAAATCAATGCGTTTACTTGCGAAGCTTCTTATAAGGTAGTTGCTATATTTAAGGACGCAGAAGGGGCGGTGGTTCGTGCTACGCTCGGGAAACGATTCAAAACAAAAGAAGAGGCACAGCGTTTCCTTGAGAAATGCAAGGATGCTACCTTTAAAATAAAAGATATTACTACACGGCCGGTTAAAAAATCGCCGGCACCTCCTTTTACCACTTCCACACTCCAGCAGGAAGCTGCCCGTAAGCTTGGGTATACCGTGGCACAGACCATGATGATTGCGCAGCGTCTGTACGAAAGCGGATTGATTACTTACATGCGTACCGACTCGGTAAATCTTTCTGAACTGGCCTTGTCTACAAGCCGGGATACCATTCTTTCTCTGATGGGTGAGCGCTATGTACATACACGTCAGTATGCTACAAAAACCAAAGGAGCTCAGGAAGCGCATGAGGCAATTCGCCCGACATATATGTCAAATGAATCTATTGAAGGAAGTTCACAGGAGGTACGTTTGTATGAATTGATATGGAAACGCACGCTGGCTTCACAGATGGCCGATGCAGAATTGGAAAAGACGACAGCAACCATTTCGGTTAGTGGCTGTGAAGATGAATTCCAGGCTGTGGGCGAAGTAGTCACATTCGATGGCTTTTTGAAGGTCTACAAGGAGTCATTTGATGAGGATGTGGAACAGGAAGATGCCACCGGGCTTCCTAAAATGGAGGTTGGAGAAGTTCTGCAGCGTGAAGAAATTGCTGCTGTACAGCGTTTCAGTCAGGCTCCGGCACGTTATACAGAAGCAAGTCTGGTGCGTAAGCTGGAGGAACTGGGTATTGGCCGTCCGTCTACATACGCTCCTACGATTTCCACTATTCAGCAAAGAGGATATGTAGAGAAAGGTAACAAGGAAGGAGTGAAACGTGAGTATTCATTGTTGAAACTGACGGGAAAAGATATAAAGGAAACTGTACAGACGGAAATGAGCGGAAGTGAGAAATCCAAACTGATTCCTACCGATGTAGGTTGTGTGGTTAACGACTTCCTGATGCAGTATTTCCCGAAAATTATGGACTATAACTTTACGGCCAGCGTAGAAAAGGAATTCGACGAAGTGGCTGAAGGGGAAAAGAAGTGGACTGATTTGATGGAGGTGTTCTATGAGAACTTCCACCCGCTGGTAGAAACTACATTGGCTACGAAGACTGAACATAAAGTAGGTGAGCGTATGCTGGGAACTGATCCGAAGAGCGGTAAGCCCGTATCGGTGAAAATCGGACGTTTTGGACCAGTGGTACAGATTGGCTCTTCTGACGATGAAGAGAAGCCTAAATTTGCTCAGCTGAATAAGGAGCATTCACTGGAGACAATTACACTGGAAGAGGCACTTGATTTGTTTAAGTTACCGCGTGTGTTGGGTGAACTCGATGGAAATGCTGTTTCAGTAGGAGTTGGGCGTTTTGGTCCCTATGTGCGTCATGGTAATGAATATGTGTCTATTCCGAAGGAGATGGATCCGATGGCTGTAACTTTTGAAGAAGCCGTACAGATGTTGTCCGAGAAGAAAGAAAAAGAAGCACAGAAAATTATCAAGCAGTTCCCTGAGAATCCCGATATGCAGATTCTGAATGGTCGTTACGGACCTTACATTGCTTACCAGAAGAAAAATTATAAGATTCCTGAAAACGTGAATCCGGCAGACTTGAACTTGGATGCTTGCTTCAAGGTGATTGAATTGCAGGCTCAGAAAGCCGAGATGCGCAAGGCGAAAGGAGCAAAGGCGAAGGCAAAGAAATGAAAAGAGTTTTCCTGATTGGCTATATGGGTTCGGGAAAAACCACACTGGGCAAGGCTTACAGTGCAGCTACCGGACTACAGTTTGTCGACCTCGACTGGTATATCGAGGAACGCATGCATAAATCCATTTCCGACTTGTTTGCGGAAAGGGGAGAAGAAGGCTTCCGCTTGCTGGAGCAGAAGATGTTGCACGAGGCGGGAGAATTTGAGAATGTATTGATTGCATGCGGAGGAGGCACTCCTTGCTTTTTCGATAACATGGACTATATGAATCATACAGGCGAAACAGTATTTCTGGATGTATGTCCGGAAGTACTGTTCCGTCGTTTAAAGATAGCAAAGGCCAAGCGTCCGCTGTTGGCGAATAAAACGGACGAAGAGCTGATGCAGGTTATTACTTCTGCGTTGGAAAAAAGACTCCCTTATTATTCTAAGGCCAAATGGCGTTTCAACGCAGAAGAACTTGAAAGTTATGCACAGATTGACAGAGCGGTAAGCCGCTTGAATGAATTGATAAATTAAAGAAGTATAAATCTAGACTTTATGTAGTGAAATGAGAAAATGGCGTATTGAAGACTCTGAAGAGCTCTACAACATCACGGGGTGGGGCGTTTCATACTTTAGTATCAATGACAAAGGTCATGTGGTAGTAACTCCACGAAAAGACGGAGTAGCCGTCGATTTGAAGGAATTGGTAGACGAGTTACAGTTGAGGGACGTAACTGCTCCTATGCTGGTACGTTTTCCGGATATTCTGGACAACCGGATTGAGAAAATCTCCAATTGCTTTACACAAGCTTCTGAAGAATATGGCTATCAGGCCCAAAACTTCATTATTTACCCGATTAAGGTCAATCAGATGAGACCGGTAGTGGAGGAAATTATCAGTCATGGAAAGAAATTTAATTTAGGACTGGAGGCCGGTTCAAAACCGGAACTTCATGCTGTAATTGCCATTAATACGGATTCTGATTCACTGATTATCTGCAACGGCTATAAGGATGAAAGCTATATTGAACTGGCTTTGCTGGCGCAGAAAATGGGTAAACGTATTTTCCTGGTGGTAGAAAAGTTGAACGAGCTTCGACTGATTGCCAAGATGGCCAAGCAGCTGAATGTACGTCCGAATATTGGTATTCGTATCAAATTAGCTTCTTCCGGTAGCGGAAAGTGGGAAGAAAGTGGAGGAGATGCCAGCAAGTTCGGATTGACTTCCAGTGAGTTGCTCGAGGCACTTGATTTTCTGGAAAAGAAAGAAATGCAAGATTGCCTGAAGCTGATTCATTTCCACATAGGTAGTCAGGTGACAAAGATACGTCGCATCAAGACTGCATTGCGCGAGGCTTCTCAGTTTTATGTGCAGTTGCATCAGTTGGGCTTCCCTGTAGAATTCGTAGATATAGGTGGAGGACTGGGAGTAGATTACGACGGTACCCGCTCTGCTAATAGTGAAAGTAGCGTGAACTATTCCATTCAGGAATATGTGAATGATTCTATATCCATCATGGTGGATGCCAGCAACAAAAACAATATTCCGCATCCGAACATTATTACAGAAAGTGGCCGTTCACTGACTGCCCATCATTCGGTGTTGATTTTTGAGGTGCTGGAAACAGCCTCATTGCCTTCTATGGACGAAGACTTTGAGGTGAGTGCAGACGATCATGAACTCGTGCAGGAACTTTATCAGATTTGGGATAACCTGAATCAGAGCCGTATGCTGGAAGCATGGCATGATGCCCAGCAGATTCGTGAAGAATCGTTGGACTTGTTCAGTCACGGTATTGTCGATTTGAAGACACGTGCACAGATTGAACGTATGTACTGGTCGGTTACACGTGAGATTAACCAGATTGCATCGGGCTTGAAGCATGCACCGGATGAGTTCCGTAATTTGGACAAGCTTTTGGCTGATAAATATTTCTGTAATTTCTCTCTGTTCCAATCGTTGCCGGATTCTTGGGCGATTGACCAGATTTTCCCTATCATGCCAATTCAGCGTCTGGATGAACGTCCTGACCGTACGGCTACTTTGCAGGATATTACTTGCGACTCGGATGGGAAGATTGCCAACTTCGTGACCAGCCGTAACGTGGCACACGACTTGCCTGTACATACCATCAAGGCAAAGGAATCGTATTATATCGGTGTGTTCCTGGTGGGAGCTTACCAGGAAATTCTGGGAGATATGCACAACTTGTTTGGCGATACCAATGCCGTACATGTTAGTGTGGATGAGAAAGGTTACAGCATTGACCAGGTGATTGATGGAGAAACCGTGGCCGAAGTACTCGACTACGTGCAGTATAACCCGAAGAAACTGGTACGTACCCTGGAAACCTGGGTGACGAAGTCTGTGAAAGAAGGACGTATCTCGCTGGAGGAAGGAAAGGAATTCCTGGCAAATTATCGTTCCGGATTGTATGGATATACTTATCTGGAGTAATTTAAGAAAGCAGAATTATGAAAGAAAAACTGACAGTTATAAAAGTAGGAGGAAAAATCGTAGAGGAACCTGATACATTGAATCAGTTGCTCGATGATTTTTCATCTCTGTCTGGCTATAAGGTGCTGGTGCATGGAGGAGGCCGCTCTGCCACTCGTATTGCTTCACAGTTGGGAATTGAAAGCCAGATGGTAAATGGACGTCGTATTACCGATGCAGAAACCTTGAAGGTGGTAACGATGGTTTACGGCGGACTTGTCAACAAGAATATTGTGGCCGGCTTGCAGGCAAAAGGTGTGAATGCCGTAGGTTTGACAGGAGCAGATATGAATGTAATTCGTTCGGTGAAACGTCCGGTGAAAGACATCGATTACGGTTACGTAGGAGATGTAGAGAAAGTAGACGGAAAGGCCCTGGCTGACCTGATTCATCGTCAGATTGTACCAGTGATGGCACCATTGACGCATGACGGGAATGGAAATCTGCTGAATACGAATGCCGATACCATTGCCGGAGAAACCGCAAAAGCTTTGGCCGAGTATTTTGATGTGACATTGGTGTACTGCTTTGAAAAGAAAGGGGTGCTACGTGATGAGAATGATGATGACAGTGTAATTCCGGTGCTGACTCCCGATTTATTTAAGCAGTATGTGGAGGAAGGAATCGTGCAAGGTGGTATGATTCCCAAGCTGGAAAATTCTTTTTCAGCCTTGGATGCAGGTGTGTCGCAGGTTGTAATAACCTTAGCATCAGCAATTCATAAAGATTCCGGAACAATTATCAGAAAATAATTCAAAAAAAATTGGCGGGTGGGTGTAACTTTTATGAAACTCACCCGTCATTAGTATAGAGAGCCATGCAAGAGATCAGTTTTCGTGACAATATTCTGCCGCTGAAAGATAAGCTTTTCAGGTTGGCCTTGCGTATTACGTTCGACCGGGCAGAGGCGGAAGATATTGTTCAGGATGCACTGATTAAGGTGTGGAACAAGCGTGACGAGTGGGGAGAGTTGGAATCCATAGAAGCCTATTGTCTGACAGTGGTTCGTAATTTAGCTATTGACCGAAGTCAGAAAAAAGAGGCTCAGAATCTGACCTTGACACCGGAAACGCAGGAAATGCCGGATGCACAGACTCCCGAAAGCCAGTTTGAACGGAACGAACAATTCCAGTTGGTACACAGGCTGGTGAATGAACTCCCAGAAAAGCAACGGACCATTGTTCAGCTTAGGGATATTGAAGGTAAGAGTTATAAGGAAATTGCTGATGTGTTGGGGATTACGGAAGAGCAAGTGAAAGTAAACCTTTTCAGAGCCCGACAACGCATCAAATTAAAATACAGTGAGATTAACGATTATGGACTATAAGTACATTGAACAACTTTTGGAACGCTACTGGAACTGTGAAACCTCAGTAGAGGAAGAACAGATTCTTCGGATTTTCTTTCAGCAGAAAGAACTTCCTGCTCATTTGCGCCGCTATCGTTCTTTGTTTACTTACCAGGAAGAAGCTGCCGAGATGAAACTGGGTGATGATTTTGACAAGCGTGTGCTTGCAGAAATTGAACGTCCGGTAGTAAAAGCCAGAAAGCTGACGCTTTATTCACGTTTTATGCCTCTGTTCAAGGCTGCGGCTATGATGTTGCTGCTTTTCACATTAGGAGGAGTAGTGAAACATGCGACAGACGAGGGAAGTTCCTCTGGTATTGTATATGTGCATGATCAGTTTGAGAATCGTCAGGCAAATCCACAGGTTGCCTATGAAGGTGATTCGGTGAAGACGCTGATTCGGGAAACATCTTCCAAGCCCAGACTGGAAGAAAACAGTAATAGATAGAACATTTTCATTTGCTTTTATATAAATAGTTAGTGCTTATTAAAACTTAAAACAACAACGAGGCTGTGAAGTTTCAATTCTCTCAAAATTAAATTACTAACTAAATAAAAAAGGATTACCGCGTGAGCAGTAGTCCTTTTTTATTTGGAATATTTCGCTATTTTTGCCGCAAAATTCAGATAAGAACACATGTTTACAGTTATTGGAGTTATGCTGGGGGGGATGTTGATAGGATTTCTCCTTCGCCGTCAGGAGTTTTCGTGGATTGGTAAAGTCATTACCTTGTTAATTTGGGCATTGTTGTTTCTGTTGGGAATAGAGGTCGGAGGTAATCGACAGATTGTAGAGGGACTTGCCACTTTGGGGGTAGAGGCTTTTGTGATTACATTAGCTTGTGTGCTGGGCAGCTGTATTCTGGCCTGGGGATTATGGTACTTACTATATAAAAAGAAAGGAGAAAAGGCATGAAAGGAAGTTTGATTATTATTGGCTTTTTTATTCTGGGCACATTGTGTGGCCTTTTTCATCTGATTCCTTTTGATATAAGTAAAAGCAATATCAGTTTCTATGCTTTATGCGCCCTGATGTTTAGTGTAGGATTGAGTGTGGGACATGATCCGCAGACATTGAAGAATTTTCGTTCGCTGAATCCACGTCTGATCTTTCTTCCGGTAGCTACTATATTGGGCACTGTTTCTGCCGCAGCTCTGGTAAGCTTACTGCTTCCTCATCGCAGTGCTTCTGATTGTATGGCTGTGGGAGCAGGGTTTGGATATTATTCTCTTTCCAGTATTTTTATTACGCAGTATAAGGGACCGGAGCTGGGTACCATTGCTTTGCTTTCCAACATTATGCGTGAGATTATTACTTTACTTTGCGCTCCTCTGCTGGTGCGTTGGTTTGGTAATCTGGCCCCTATATCGGCTGGGGGGGCTACTACTATGGATACTACGTTGCCTATCATTACTCGTTGCTCAGGGCAGCAGTTTGTGGTAGTTTCCATATTCCATGGTTTTGTGACGGATTTCAGTGTACCGTTCCTGGTCACATTCTTTTGTTCTATTTGATGAATCGTCTTTTAGGAATAAAATACGGCCCTCGACGTAAGATGATTAATTCCTTCGTTGAGGGCCGTATTGTTATGAATGAGATAGAAGATTAATCTTGGTAGTAGACTCTTTTTACACGGTTTGACACGCTGGTCAGGATTTCATACGGAATCGTTTCCAGTATATCGGAAAGTACTGTTACCGGGAGGTCATCGCCGAAGATAATGGCTTTGTCACCTTCCTTACAGTCAATATCCGTTACATCAATCATACATACATCCATACAGATATTTCCTACGTAGGGGGCTTTCTGTCCGTTCACCAGACAGTAAGCATGTCCGTTACCCAGATGGCGGTTTAATCCGTCGGCATATCCGATGGGGATGGCTGCAATGCGTGAATCACGTGTCAGCACGCCTTTGCGGCTGTAGCCTACGGTTTCATCTGCCGGTACCTCGTGGATTTGCAGGATAGTTGTTTTCAGGGTCGTGACATTGTGCAGCATCTTGTTGGTAAACGGATCTACTCCATATAATCCGATTCCAAGGCGGACCATGTCGAACTGTGCACCCGGATAACGCTCAATACCTGCTGTGTTACAGATATGGCGAATAATTTTGTGCTTGAAACCTTCCTGAAGCGTGGTCGAAGCAGCTTCGAAGGTTTCTATCTGATGGCGTGTGAAGGCATCAAAGCGTTCTGCATCACTGCCTACTAGGTGAGAGAATACGGAACGAGGGATGACCGCACTCTGTTTCTGCAGGCGCTGTACGAGTTGCGGGATTTCGCTTGGAGCAAATCCTAACCGGTGCATACCTGTATCAATCTTGATATGAATCGGGAAATTGCTGACTCCTTCACGTTCCGCAGCTTTGATAAGTTCTTCCAATAGATGGAAACTGTATACTTCTGGTTCCAGACGGTAATCAAACATCGTTTTGAAAGCCGTGATTTCCGGATTCATGATGATGATGGAACTGTTGATACCTGCTTTACGCAAATCGGCTCCTTCATCGGCCACAGCTACTGCCAGATAATCAACTCGCTGGTCTTCCAGTGTCTTGGCAATTTCAAATGAACCGGCCCCATAGGCTGAGGCTTTTACCATACAAACGATTTTAGTCTCCGGTTTCAGTTTGTTACGGTAGTAGTTCAGGTTGTCTACCAATGCATTCAGGTTGATTTCCAGAATGGTTTCGTGTACCTTCAGTTCCAACGCATCTGTAATGTCATCAAAGTGGAATACACGTGCCCCTTTTATCAGAATATCTTCGTTATGCAACTGGTTCAGCAAACCGGAATTTAAAAGTTCGGAAGTATTGGCAAAAAAGTCTTTCTGTATTTCAAACCGGTTGGCTGCGGCAGAAATTTCTTCACCGACTCCGATAATATGGTCTACTTTCCGGCTATGTACCAGGTCGGCTACTTGTCTGTATAATAGTTTGCTTGTTTGTCCACTTTCCAGCATGTCCGAAAGGATGAGTGTACGCTTCCGGTTCTTATCTTCCGAGCGTCTCATCATAAAATCGAGTGCGATGTCGAGCGAGGCAAAATCTGAATTATAACTGTCATTAATTAACGTACAACCGTTCTTACCCTCTTTTACTTCCAGTCGCATAGCTATGGGTTCCAGATGAAGCATGCGTTCAGCAATTGTTTCAGGGGGTACCATGAGGTAAAGTGCTACGGCCAGACAGTTGAGTGAGTTTTCAATGGATGCATCGTCAATGAATGGGATACGGTATTCCTTGAAGAATCCTAAGTAGCGGTATTTGATGGTGGTTCCCGTATCGTCTTTTAGGATTTTCTCAATGAAAAGTGGGCGTTCGGAGTCTTTGGTTGACCAGGCAATTTCACGGGCTGTGAACAGTGATTTGGTTACACAGCTGGTGATAAGTTCGTTGTCACCGTTGTACACAATCACGTCGCAGTCCTTGAACAACTGCAGTTTTTCCATACACTTGTCTTGTACGGAAGAGAAGTTTTCCTGGTGTGCTCCTCCTATGTTGGTCAGAATACCGATAGTGGGTTGGATAATAGGACGTAATGCTTCCATCTCACCCATTTCGGAAATACCGGCTTCAAAAATTCCCAATTCCGTGTGTTCATTCATCAGCCATACGGAAAGAGGCACTCCGATTTGTGAGTTATAGCTTCTTGGAGAACGGGTGATGGTACGGTCTGGACTTAGTATCTGGTATAGCCATTCTTTTACCACAGTCTTTCCATTACTTCCCGTGATACCAATGACCGGCACCTGAAATTGTTCTCTGTGTTTGGATGCCAGACGTTGTAAGCTTTTCAGCGGGTTGGGTACAATCAGGAAATTTGCATCAGTATATGATGAGGCCGCTTCCGGTATTTCGTTGACTACGAAATTACGTACCCCTTTCTGGTAAAGATCTGGGATATATTTATGTCCGTCATTGCGTTTTGTCTTTAAGGCAAAGAACAGCGTCTCTTCCGGAAAACACAATGACCGGCTGTCAGTTAGAATCCAGTCGATTGTAGAGGAGGTAGTTCCTATGCGTTGAGCTCCTAAAATGGAGGTTATTTCTTCGATTGTGCTTGACATAACTTTATTTCCTTTTGAACATCTAAGTACGGTAATTTTTCTTTTAGGTCCTCTATCTTTAACAGTATTTGACTTAAAAAGGTTTGGTAGGCTTCTGATTCAGGATTAAAAGGACGGTGAGCCAGTCCCTGACGTATTTTGTTCCATTCTTTCAGGAATGAGAGAGTAGAAGGTGTAAAATAGCAATTGCAGAAACATTCCCAGATGTATTGAATGGCAAGCGGACTGGGATGCATCATATCGTCAGCATAGAAGCGATAATCACGTAGCTCATCTATCATAATCTCATAAGAAGGAAAATAGTGGCAGAAATCCATCTGACGACAAATCTGGTCAATTGCGATGAGTAAATTCGCCTTACTGAGCTGGTTTCCGTGCAAACCGTCTTTGAGGTGACGTATCGGGCTGACAGTAAATAGACATTGTAGATTCGGACGTACTGCTTTCAGTTCCTGTAATAAAGGTAAATAGATGGCAGTTATTTCATCGGCACTGACCATCTTACGTTCAAATAACCGGGAAGGAAGCTTATGACAGTTTCCTACAATTTCTCCATTTTCTTTCCAGGTATAGACGAAGGATGAACCCCATGTGAAAATAATCCAGTCGGCTTGATTCAGATGCTCATGCCCTTGTGCGATGCGCTGATTGATTTTTTGTAGACAATCTTCCTCTTTGTGAGACGAAAAGGTACTGTGGTGCATCAGACTGTACCATATTCCTTGCTCCTCACGTAAATCCTTTTCCCTGTAGAGGGCTTTTTTCAACAAGCATTGTATGGAAGTCGCTATTGACATGGGGTTATATAAAACTCCGAAAGGATTCACGTCGCAACTGAATTTATGTTCGGCCAGCAAGTTTCCGATATGTTCGGAAAAACAGGAACCCCATATCATCAGCCGGTCAGTATGCTGAATTTTGGGGCCTTTGGCGGGTAGTTCAACTTTGGTTCTGAATTCCATGGCAAGAGAAAATTTACTGCAAATGTAAGTACATTATATATATTTATGCTATTTTTGTGCGATTAAAGTTAATGAGGAACAGGATGGAACAGACGACTTCATACGATTTGCTGAATAAGATAGATAGCCCAGAGGATTTACGGAAACTTTCTGTCGAAGCGTTGCCAGAGGTCTGTAATCAGCTTAGAAATAAGATTATAGATGAATTGTCTCGTAATCCGGGACATTTTGGTTCCAGTTTGGGAGTGATAGAGTTGACTGTGGCTCTTCATTATGTGTACCAGACTCCTTACGACCGTATTGTTTGGGATGTAGGACATCAGGCATACGGACATAAGATTCTGACTGGCCGTCGTGACCGTTTCTGTACCAATCGTAAGTTGAATGGTATTTGTCCTTTCCCTTCTCCTGCAGAAAGTGAGTATGACACTTTTACGTGTGGACATGCGTCGAATTCTATTTCGGCTGCATTGGGTATGGCAGTGGCAGCCGCGCGGAAAGGAGAAGATAACCGTCATGTGGTGGCTGTTATTGGCGACGGTTCCATGAGTGGCGGTCTGGCTTTTGAAGGATTGAACAACGCTTCTTCTACTCCTAATAATTTGTTGATTATTCTGAACGATAACAATATGGCCATCGACCGTAGTGTGGGTGGAATGAAGCAGTATTTGTTGAATCTGCATACCTCCGAGGGATATAACCGTTTAAGAAATGCTTTGTCGAGAAAACTTTATCGCTGGGGAATCTTGAACGATGAACGGCGTAAGAGCCTGATACGCTTCAACAATAGCCTGAAGTCCATGCTGATGCAGCAACAGAATATCTTTGAAGGACTAAATATCCGTTATTTCGGTCCAGTGGACGGACACGATGTCACTGCTTTGACAAAGGTTCTGAAAGAAATAAAGGATATGAAAGGGCCGAAGTTGCTGCACATACATACCCGTAAGGGAAAGGGCTTTAAACCAGCTGAAGAAGCAGCAACCTTGTGGCATGCACCCGGTATTTTTGACAAGGAGACGGGAGAACGTATCGTTTCAGATACAAGTGGTATGCCGCCGTTGTTTCAGGACGTATTTGGAAATACGCTGCTGGAGTTAGCCCGTAAGAATGAGAGAATTGTGGGGGTAACTCCCGCCATGCCTTCCGGATGTTCCATGAATATTATGATGAAGGAAATGCCTGACCGTGTGTTTGACGTAGGAATTGCGGAAGGACATGCTGTAACTTTTTCTGGAGGAATGGCGAAAGACGGGCTTTTGCCTTTCTGTAATGTGTATTCTTCGTTCATGCAGCGTGCATACGATAATATAATTCATGATGTAGCTATTCAGAAGTTGAATGTGGTACTTTGTTTGGACCGCGCCGGATTGGTGGGTGAAGACGGACCAACACATCATGGAGCCTTTGATATGGCTTATTTGCGGCCGATACCTAATCTGACAATTGCTTCTCCGTACGATGAACATGAGCTGCGAAAGCTGATGTACACGGCTCAGTTGCCCGATAAAGGACCTTTTGTCATTCGTTATCCTCGCGGACGAGGAGTACTGACAGATTGGGAATGTCCGCTGGAAGCTGTAGAAGTAGGTAAGGGACGTAAATTGAAAGACGGTAATGACTTGGCGGTGATTACGATTGGTCCGATCGGGAATAAAGCCGCAGCAGCTATTGCTTCTGCAGAAAAAGAGCTGGGATGTAGCATCGCACATTACGACTTGCGTTTCTTGAAACCGTTGGATGAAGATTTGCTGCATGAAATAGGACAGAAATTTACGCGAGTACTGACCTTAGAAGACGGAGTACGCAATGGCGGCATGGGAAGTGCTGTACTTGAATTCTTGTGTGACCATGGTTACAAACCGTGTGTGCAGCGATTGGGACTTCCCGATGCTTTTGTACAACATGGACCAGTCAATGATTTGTATGCCATTTGCGGTCTGGATGAAAAGGGGATATTTAGTTCAATTACACAGATAATGAATTTATGAAAATTATTATAGCTGGTGCAGGTGCCGTAGGAACTCACTTGGCTAAACTGTTGTCGGGTGAAAAGCAGGATATTATCCTGATGGATGAAGACGAGAGCAAGTTGAGTGCTATGGGAAACAACCTGGACCTTATGACTGTCAATCTTTCGCCCACTTCGATTAATGGATTAAAAGAAGCCGGAGTAGCTGGGGCTGATTTGTTCATCGGAGTTATGCCTGATGAAAGTCGCAATATGACGGCCTGTATGCTGGCTACAAGTTTAGGGGCCAAGAAAACCGTGGCTCGTATTGACAACTATGAATATCTGCTGCCTAAGCATAAAGAGTTCTTTGCCAAGCTGGGGGTGCATTCGCTGATTTATCCGGAGATGCTGGCGGCCCGCGATATTGTGGATGCCGTAAAAATGAGCTGGATTCGTCAGTGGTGGGAATTTGCCGGAGGAGCATTGGTCTTGTTAGGAACTAAAATGCGCGAAAAGGCAGAAATCCTGAATGTTCCTTTACATGAACTGGGAGGAAGAAACATTCCTTTCCACATTGTAGCCATTAAGAGAGGAAACGAAACAATCATTCCACGTGGAGATGATGTGATAAAGTTGAATGACATTGTCTATTTTACCACGACGAAAAAGTACATTCCTTATATTCGTAAGATTTCCGGAAAAGAAAATGAAGCTGATGTCCGTAACGTGATGATTATGGGAGGAAGCCGCATAGCCGTACGTACAGTGCAATACATGCCCGATTACATGAAGGCCAAAATCATTGAGAGCAATATTGCCCGTTGCAATCGTCTGACCGAACTGGTAGATGATGGAGTAATGGTAATTAATGGCGACGGCCGTGACATTCAGCTGCTGATGGAGGAAGGTATAAAAAATACCGAAGCTTTTGTTGCTTTAACGGGTAATTCCGAAACCAATATTCTGGCTTGCTTGGCAGCTAAGCGAATGGGGGTAACCAAGACGGTGGCCGAAGTGGAGAATGTGGATTACATCAGTATGGCCGAGAGTTTGGATATTGGTACGGTAATCAATAAGAAGTTTATTGCTGCCAGTCATATTTACCAGATGATGTTGGATGCTGATGTCTCAAACGTAAAATGTCTGACTTTCGCCAATGCCGATGTGGCTGAGTTTACGGTCAAGCCAGGGGCAAAGATAACCAAGCAGCCAGTGAAAGATTTAGGGTTGCCTAAGGGGGCAACAATCGGTGGATTGATTCGTAATGGGGAAGGTATTCTGGTAACAGGTAATACGATGATTCAGGAAAACGATCATGTCGTAGTTTTCTGTCTGGGAATGATGATTAAGAAACTAGAAAAATATTTTTAACAGCAAATAATTAGGCTGTAAAGGTAGACGATTGAGTTTGATTGCGTTAATCAAAAGAAAAAGACTATGGAATTGCGCTATCAGACTCAATCGTTTTTTGTTATGCTGGCCTGCTTGTTCTTTTTGGCAGGATGTGGCTCTTATCAGGTAGAAGAAAGTGAAGAAACCGAAACATCTGGTCCGTACGGAGTTGATGTAACCTTGTCCAATGCCCAGCTGTTTACTTCGTTGTATCCCTTACATCTTTATTTTTTTGATTCTCAGGGAGCTGTTTCTTGGGAGGAGGAAGTCTTGAGCCAACCGGAATGGCCTGCACTTTCCATGCCAAAAGGGGAGTATGTGTTTTCGGTTATATCTGGCTTGTCTTCAGGAGACTATCTTCCTCCGATGGCTTTGAATTCCAAGCAATTTCTAGCTTTTTCTGAAGGGAATTATGCTAAAACCCCTTTGGTAATAGGAAAAAATGTGGTCAAATTGCAGAATGATGTAAAAGTATCGGTTTCTCTTTCCTATGCAGTAGCTGCTTTGTATTTATTTTTTGGGGGAGTTCCTGATGAGGCAATTTCGGTAGAAGCCCGTATTTCTCCCGTCAGTTCCGGAATATCTTTGGAGGGTGCGTTGAGTAATGACGGACAGTTTGCTTCCATACCATGTGAAAAAGTAAAAGGAGTTTGGAAAGCCGGACCAATATATGTATTACCTTCAGAAGGCTTGCAAACCCATCTTTCTTTGAATATTCAAACTGCATCCGAGGAAACGGTATATGGCTATTTCTTTAATTATCCGTTGGAAGCCGGAAGGCCTTATCGTTTTATCAGTACGGGCGATGGGGAAATATCTTTGGAAGGAAACACTCAGATAGCCGGCTGGACACCGGAGGTATCGGAAGAGTTCCCCTTTGAGAATATGACAGAAGAAGGAGAGTGGGAAGAGCCGGATGCTCCTGATGGAGGAGAAGGTACGGAAGGCAACGAGGACGAAGATGACGGGCAAGATACAGAGGAGGATACCGACGTAATTGTTTCCGAAGTATTACCTGAATCAGAAACTGTTTGGGGACCTTTTTTCGTATGGAAGGTAGAATCTCTTTCCGCGAATGAGGTATTGGCTACGCTTGTTTCTCCCCGACAATGGTTATTGAAAAAAGCAGAGGCCATATCTGTTTCTGAAGCTTATGAGGAGGATGGAATATCAGGCTGGAGAACTTTTACCACAGAAGAAGCCAAAGAATTCCGCGACCAGTATGATGATACGATTGTAGAACTTAGTGATATGTTGGCGAAAAACGGATTAGACCGTTTCAATAAGTATGATTGCCGCTATTTGTGCAATGACTTTAATTCTACTTTTTGTTTCTACAACACCCAAATTGTGAAATCCGGAGAAACCGTAGACTATGCCTTGCGTCTGGTGAAAAAAGTACGTGTAGAAAAAGCAAAATAAGATACGAAAAATCCCGCCACCGAGCTCTCATGAGAGAGCATCTTATGGCGGGATTCTTATTGTTTTAAATCAGATGCTGTGCTTCCAGTTCCTTGGCTACATTTTCCAGCTCCTGATACCATTCGTTACCGAATTTGCGAATCAATGGCTCTTTCAGAAATTTATAAACCGGCAGGTTCTCTTTCTTTCCCAACAAAACTGCGGCCTTACATACATCCCATCGGTGATAGTTGACTGCCTTATACGGGCCGTAATCTCCTATGCGTATCGGATACAGGTGGCAGGAAATCGGTTTGTAGAAGTTGCATTTCCCTTCCCGGTATGCTTTTTCGATGGCACAATAACAATAGCCTTTCTCATCGTAGCAGGTAAATACGCAGTCTTTTCCGTTGACGATAGAAGTAACCAGATCACCTTCTTCGTCTGTGTAGACTACCCCCTGACGTTTGATTACCTCCTGAGCTTCCGGAGCCAGATCGTCCCAGATTACGGGCAGCACTTCCTCCAGTTTCTCCACTTCTTCCAGTTCTACGGGTGCACCTGCATCCCCTTCAATACAGCATTCTCCTTTGCAGGCGTGCAAGTCACATAGAAATTTCTCCCGGAATACATCCAGGCTTACTATTACGTCGTCAATCTGTACCATAAGTTTCTGTTTAGTGCGGCAAAGATACGAAAATCGGTGAATAACACAGGGATAACTTCTGCTGAAAATAAATGGCCACACTTGAAAAAAGCACTACCTTTGCAATCCGAAAAAATAGAATGATTCATATATGCTGTTACCCTATTTACATAAAGAGCTGATAGAAGCCGGTTGCGATGAGGCCGGTCGTGGTTGTCTGGCAGGAGCCGTCTATGCTGCAGCCGTCATTCTTCCTCCTGGATTTCAGAATGAAATGCTCAATGACTCCAAGAAACTGACAGAAAAACAGCGTTATGAATTGCGTACGGTAATCGAGAAAGAAGCTACAGCCTGGGCTGTAGGGGTAGTGACACCCGAGGAAATAGATAAGATTAATATCTTGAATGCTTCCTTTCTGGCCATGCACAGAGCCGTATCTCAGTTGCAGGTCACTCCTCAGCATCTGCTGATTGACGGGAACCGCTTCAATCCTTATCCGGGAATTCCGCATACCACTATAGTGAAAGGAGACGGGAAGTATCTTTCCATAGCCGCCGCTTCCATTTTGGCAAAGACCTACCGTGATGATTACATGAACCGTCTGCATGAGGAATATCCCATGTACGACTGGAAGGGTAACAAAGGTTATCCCACTAAAAAACACCGGGCTGCCATTGCTGCCTACGGTACGACTCCCTATCACCGTATGAGCTTTAATTTGCTGGGCGACGGTCAGCTTTCCCTTGATTTCTGAGATGTGGAAAAATAAAACAGCCTGTTAATAACCGGAGAAAGTTATTAACAAGCTGTTGAAAACTCTGTTTGTTTTTACACCGTACCCTGAATGGACAGGAAGAAAAAGATTCCTGTTCCCATCATCAGTATGCCAATCAGGGCATAAAACCAGCGTGCCTGTTTCCGTCCTACGTTTCTCACGATGAACTGTGTGTTCTGTGCCGTGAAAAACCAGTTCCAGTTGCAGATAGCCGCCAGTACAGACAAAAGTCCAACCAGGACAAATAGCCCTTGTATAAAATAGTGTATTCCCATTTTTATGCGTTATTCTCGTCGAAACGGACTGTGCGTGTACCGTCTTCTTTTTCTTCAATGTACACGTTTACTGCATTGCCCGGAAGCAGTTCCTCAATCAGTTCCGGCCATTCAATAAAGCAGAGAGCACCACTGTAGAAATAATCTTCATATCCCATGTCGTACACTTCTTCCAGCTTTTTGATGCGGTAGAAGTCAAAGTGGTAAATCAGTTCTCCGTTTTCATCTGAGCGGTATTCGTTGACAATAGCGAACGTCGGTGAGTTGATGACATCCGTTACGCCCAATTCTTCACATACGGCCTTGATGAATGTAGTCTTTCCGGCTCCCATTTTACCATAAAAGGCAAAGACCGTATTGTCTCCCATCGCTGCGATGAATTCTTTGGCAGCTTCATGGATATTGTCCAGTGAGTTGATTTTTATTTCCATAATACTGTGATTTTAATTTGATTCCGATATTCTTAATGAGCCGCTTTTTTGCGTAGCATGCAAATCAGCTTGGCTCCTACGTAAATTAAAATTGAGATGAATATGATTGCTGCCCCCGAAGGCACCCGAAGCTGGTAGGAAAGTAACAGACCTCCTAAACAGCCCACGTAACCAATGCCGACTGACAGCCAGATAATGCGCTTAAAACTATAGGTAAAGAGATTGGCCGTCATCTGCGGAAGCGTGAGCAGAGAAATAGCCAGTACAATACCTACCATACGTAAGCAAGCTACGATGGTCAGGGCGATGAAAGCCATGAGTGTATATTCGAAAGCAGCCACAGGAATGCGCTGTGAACGGGCAAACTCCCGGTCAAAAGCAATGGCTGTGATAGGCCTTAGAAACAACGTAAAGAATAGAATAAGTGCTACGCTCAAGATAGCCAGCAGTGTAATGTCACTCCGGTTGATGGTCAGAATATTGCCGAACAGGAAGGACGATAGGTCGGGCGTGAATCCGGGAGCCAAGAAGCTGAAGATGATACCTACTGCCATACCAAATGTCCAAAATACCGCAATGGCAGAATCTTCCCGCATGTCACTGCGCTTGCTGAGCCATTCCACTCCGAAAGCTGACAGCACAGAAAATATGGCCGCACTTAAAATTGGGGAGATACCCGCATACAAGCCGATACCGATTCCTCCGAAAGAGGCATGCGTAATTCCTCCACTGATAAACACCAGTCGGCGGGTGACGATATACGTACCGATGATTCCACAGGCAATGCTGGCAAACAGACTTCCCAGCAGGGCATGTTGGAAAAAAGTATAATGAAATAGTTCTAATACATTCATTGGTGAATAGCAGCTTAGTGAAAACGACGTTCTCCGACAATCAGGAACAGTTCATCTTTCAGTTCGTCAGGAATTTCTATTCCGCGGAGTTGCAGGCTGCGGCACCATCCGGCTACCTCTTCCTCCTTCATTGTGTACATGATTTCCCGGAACTCATTGATTTCCTCTTCCGTGTAGTTGTCCGACGGATGTCCCTTGAAGCGGTCCAGCTCCTCATCGTCGTAATATTCTATTTGTTTGCTGACAGCTGCCAGCAGACTCTCTTTTTCACAAATCTCATGCTGTCCGCAGCATTCTTCGTCCACGGTTTTTATTTCGGGGGCTTCTTTCAGTTCCCCTCGTTCTATTTTTTTCTGGATAGAGCGGTTATAAAAGAATCCGGCTATCAATCCGAAAATGACTACTCCAATTAAAATAATGACAAGAATCCACATAATGAATCAGATTAAAGTTGGGTGATACGAAAACCTGCCGTCAGTAAATCATCCCAGAACCGGGGATAAGACTTGGATACGACGTGCGGATTGCGGATGTGTAATGCATTGTTACAGAGGGCAGCCGGTGCGAAAGCCATGGCCATGCGATGATCCTCATACGTGTCGATGGCAGGCGATTCATCGGGAGTACATCGGGTACCGTTCCATGAAAGTACGGAACCTTCACTTTCTTCCAGTACATAACCTAATTTACGCATTTCGGCAATTAAGGCAGCCATCCGGTCGGTTTCCTTGATTTTCAGACTTTGCAGTCCGGAAAAGCGGAAGGGGATTCCCAACATGGCGCAAGTCACTACGAAGGTTTGTGCCAGATCAGGTTGATTTACGAAATTATATTCCATCCGGTCGGTATGCGGATGTGTTTTCTTTAGTGTCACGCTGTTTCCTTCTCTTTGCGTGCAGACACCCAACTGCTCAAACAACTCAGCCACTTTAGCATCCCCCTGCGGACTCTGTGCAAACAGTCCGGGAAGTGTTACGACGGCTTCATGCTTGGACAACGCCACGATTTCATACCAGTAGGAAGCCGCACTCCAGTCACTTTCCACGTAGTAAGGAACAGGATGGTAAGGGTGTGGAGCCACCTGCAAGGTATGGTCGGATGTCCATTCAGCTTTTGCCCCAAAATCTTTCATTACTTTCAGGGTCAGGTTGATATAAGGGCGTGAAATGATTTCTCCTTCCAGTTCCAGATTCAATCCGTGTGTCAGCATCGGTCCTATCATCAGCAAGGCCGAGATATATTGCGAACTGACATTTCCCGGAAGGCAGAGTGAATGTCCTTCCAAAGCCTTTCCCGTAATCTTTAACGGGGGATAACCTTCATTTTCCGTGTATTCAATCTGTGCCCCCAGACTCGTCAGAGCATCCACTAAAATCTTGATAGGGCGTTGTCTCATCCGTTCGGTTCCTGTCAGTATATGTGTGCCGGGAGTTACGGACAAATAAGCAGTCAGAAAACGCATGGCCGTACCTGCAGCCATGATGTCAATCGTTTCCGGCATGTGTGTCAATGCTTCTATCATCACGCGCGTATCATCGCAGTCCGACAGATTTTCCGGACGGCATGTACTGGCCGCCAGTGCATTGATGATAAGTGCCCTGTTGCAGATACTTTTAGAAGAAGGTAACTGAATACAAGTCTGTATGTCAGCCGGTGGGGTGATTTCTATACACTTCATGGTTTAATCAAATCTTTGTGACGCAAAGATACACAAAATTTTCATTCTGCTTTATGTGCATGGCTGGCTATATATTCTCCCGGTTTCATTCCAAATTGTTTCTGGAAACACTTGCTGAAATAAGACGGATTATTGAATCCCACCATGTAGCTTACCTCATTAATACGGTACTGGTTTTCCTGCAAGAGGGAAGCCGCTTTCTTCAGTCGGATAATCTGAATCATTTCATTTGGCGTTGTATTGGCCAGTCCCTTGATTTTCACAAATAATCCGGAACGGCTGATACACAGTTTTTCAGCTAAGAAGTCGACCGACAGTTCTTCGTTGTTCAGATTCTCTTCAATCAGGTGATTCATCTTCTCCAAAAATACCTTATCGTTCTGGTTGGCCGCAATGGAATTGATGGAAACCGTCGGCATTTGTGAGAATTTTTGTCGTAACTGCAAACGCAGTTCTAACAAATTCTTTATGCATGCTTCCAGGTATTGCAATGAGAACGGTTTCTCGATATAGGCATCTGCACCACAATTCATGCTCGTAATCTTGGCTTCCGTATCGGTCTTTGCCGTAAGCAGGATAAACGGAATGTGACTGGTCAGCTGATTGTTTCGTACCGCTTTACACAGATCGATTCCATTCATGTTAGGCATCATCCAGTCACTGATAATCAGGGCCACTTCCTGTTCCTTTAGCTTGTTGAGCGCATCCACTCCATCTACTGCTGTCACAATGGTATAGCTGGTTTGGAAGTGAGAAGAGAGGAAGTTCAGCATGTCTTCATTATCATCCACAATCAGCATGATGGGAAGTACTTTTTGTGATGTGGCAGCTGTGTCATTCTGTTCAGGTATAATATCCTCTGGAATCGGATTGGTCGCTTGATTTTCTTCCTCTTCTGTCACTAGATTTTCTTGTTTTCTGGGAAGAGTAATAATGAACGAAGAACCCTTTCCCGGCTGAGAGGTCACGTTGACCTGACCATGGTGTGCTTCTACTATTCCCTTTACGATACTGAGTCCAATACCGGTTCCCGGTTTGTTCTCAGAAGCCTGATAGAAAGGTTTGAAAATTTTTTTCAGTTCCTCTTCGTTCATTCCTTTTCCATTGTCTTTTACTTCGATGGAAAAGGTCTGTCTTTCGGGATGTTCTTGAAAGCGGACCTCAATCATGCTTTGTGTATATTTGTTGGCGTTGGTCAACAGGTTGCTTAGCACCTTGGTAAGTGCTTCTTTATCTACATCCGCGTGGAAATGTTCATCAGGATAAGTGACGGAGAAACTGACTCCATTTTGTTGAAGTGTTGGTGAGAAACGTTCACATACGGCCTGCATCAGCTCTTTGATGGACTGTGAAGTGAACTTCATTCGTATTTCTTTTTGTTCCACTTTCCGGAAATCCAGTAACTGATTTACCAGATACAGCAATCGTTGGCTGTTACGGTCGATAATCTCCAGTTCTTGACGTTCGTTAATAGGAATATGAGTTGATTGCATGATTTTTTCCAACGGTCCGATGATGAGTGATACCGGTGTACGTATCTCGTGTGCAATCATGGTAAAGAAATTAATTTTAGCTTCGTGGATTTCTATTTCCTTTTTACTGTTCAGTTCGTCAATGGCTTTGGCATGTTTCTTTTCACTGCGTCGTATGACGTAGCGTAGCAAAAGCCCTAAAGCAAGCAGGAACAGCAGCACATAGCCAATCTTGAAAGGCAGAGACAGATAGAAGGGCGGATGCACAATGATACGGATGGAAGTACCTTCTTCGTTCCATATATTGTCATTATTTGAAGCTTTCACTCTAAAGGTGTACGTACCTGCCGGAAGGTTGGTATAGGTAGTGCTGTGCTGTGAACCTACATAGTTCCAGCCTTTATCAAATCCTTCCAATATGTAAGCATATTGGTTTTTCTGAGGAGTGCAGTAGCTTAATGCTGCATAATTCAGTGTAATGACATTGTCTTTATAAGAGAGATGAATTTCTTTCAGATGGTCGATGGCTTCCGGTAATATGCCGTCTTTTTGTGTTTCAATCTTCTGGTTGAAAATTTCCAGGCTGGTTAGTACTACATTGGGCTTTTGTGTATTGAGTTTCAATTGATGAGGATAGAAGGTGTTGAAACCGTTGATGCTTCCGATATAGAACTCACCGTTGCGTGTTTTTAACGCAGAGGCCATAATGAATGCCTCACTTTGCAGCCCATCGCTTTTGGTGAAAATCTGAGTTTCTTGTGTAGCCGGAGTATATTTCACCAGTCCTTTGGCTGTAGTAAGCCATAGGCAGTCTTCTCCCTCCAAAATGGCTTTGATGTTTTGGTTAGGGATATTTAAAGGTTGATAAGAAAACAGGTCTTTTTCAGTATTATATAAATGTAATCCTTCTCCTGTAGCAGCCCATAATTTATTGTCTCTACTGATACAAAGATGGTTAATGTCTAAGTTATTTAAACCATTAGATTTGTTATACTCTTTCCATATGTTTTTTTCAGGTAAATATTTAAAAACGCCTTTTCCTTGTGTGGCAATCCATATAGCTCCGTTTTTGTCTTCTATTATTTCTATAATTAATGCATCTAGATTTTTAATGGCTTTAAAGTTTTTTTTGCTAGCCTCATAGAGACATATACCTAACATTGAACCTGTCCAGATGCGCCCTTGACTATCTTTGAAGAGAGAATATATATTGTTGTCAGGCAACCCATGTCGTTTATTACAACTTTTAATCTGGCCACTTTGTATATCTAAAATTTTGAGCCCTTCACTATATGTTCCGATGAATAAATTATTTCCGTCTAAGCAAAGTGCATGTATGTTATATGTTTGTAATTCTTTTTTTCCAGGGAAATTAATGAATTGTTCCAACGATGGAACAAAACAACTAAGTCCATTATCATCTGAAGCAATCCAAATATTTCCTTGCTCGTCTTCGCAGAATCGGCTAATAATGTGGCTGTTAAAATTAGGACTATTATCAGAGATTGAGTACCCCTTAAATTGTCCATTATATGGTGGAATGTAATTGATTCCATTATAAAATGTTCCAATCCAAATTCCTCCTTCTCGGTCTTTAAGCATCGGATAAATAAATTTATCTGATAATGAATAGTTACTTTCTCCATAATATTGGTAGGTAGAACTTTTATAAGTTGTTGTATTAAAGCTCGTCAAACCATTATCAGAACCGATAAAAATAGTATTGGGAGAAATTCCTATAATAGAATGAATATGAAGAACCTCTTCATGAGGATTTATGCTTAGGAATTTTTGCACAGTTCTAGTATTAGAATTGAGTTTCCATAATCCTTTATTCCATGTGCCAATCCATAAGTTATGTTCTGCATCTTCCCATAATGCCATTGAATAAATTTGTTTCTCCCCATGGATCTGAAATATTTCAAATTCGTTTGTAACTTTATTTAATTTATAAAGGTTGTTTAGCCCGGTTGCCCAAATATTGTTTTGGTAGTCATTGAGTAGGCGAATGATACTTCTGTTGCTTTGTGTGACATCATAATGTTCCAATTTATCAGTTGTACGATTATAGAAAAAAACTCCCTCTTTTTGTGTGGCTATCCATATATTATTTTCCTTGTCTGTAATAATATGATTTATCCATTTCGTAATTTGTACTCCATCATTGGCAGATTTTGTAAATGGTGAAAACCGATCTTTTTCTGTGTTGTACATAAATATGCCTGATTCTGTTCCTATCCAGATTTCTTGATCTGTAATCTCGCAGAGCGCATTTATGTTTTTTATTTGATAGTTTCGTAAATGAATGCTATATGATTTGAATTGTATTCCGTCAAAGCGATTTAAACCATTGTCTGTTCCAATCCAGATATAGCCTTTGTTATCTTGTAAAAATGATGATATTCCATTGGAAGATACCCCATTCTCAATAGTATAGTGCTGGATTTGGAGTTGGGAAAAAGGAATGGAATAGGTATAAAGAAAATTTGTTAAAAGAAGATTTATTAATAAGATGATTCTTTTCATATATTTAATTTGTTTAAACGTCAATATCAATACAAATATGTTTAAAAAAAACGGATTGCCAAGAAATAATCGTCCATGAAAATAAAAAAAAAAATCCAATCACTTGGGTGATTTAAAGACCGTATATTGGTAAATATCAGTTTTTGAATATTGTTGCATTGGTTTGGACTAAATTTTCTACTGAATAGTCATTATTTCTTTCCTTTGCATTGATTTGAATTTAATTTATATATTATCATGAAAAGTAAGTCTGTTTATTGTCTGTGTATAGCCTTTGGGGTAGGGCTAAGTGCTTGTAAGAATCAAAAAACAAGTATGATTTTAAATGTGGATTTGACTTCGCATGAGGCAGAAGTTCCTTCTTCTATGTATGGTATCTTTTTTGAAGAAATCAATCATGCAGGTGATGGTGGGCTTTATGGTGAACTGCTAATGAACCGGAGTTTTGAAGAACGTGTACTTTTGGATGGATACACTGTAAAGGATGGAAGGTTGGTACCTCCTCCGGTAATTCATCATATAACTAAAGAATCTACGGATCGAACTTTTAAATGGGGAACTGACCCGTATCCTGGTTGGGAGTTGTTGAAGAAAAAAGATGCGAAGGCTTCAATAGGGTTAGTAACTGATAAACCAAATTTTGCAACGGCTCCTACTTCGATGAAATTGGAGGTGGACAATATCGGTAAAGGAGTTTCTCTGGTTAATAAAGGGTATTGGGGAATTGCTTTGCAGAAAGACGCATCCTATAAATTACGTATGTTTGTGCGTAATACGAATGGGATTGGTGAGTTGAAGGTACGCTTGTTGGGGAATAATGAAATAGAACTTGGACAAACTAGTTTTACATTAGCCAAAGACAGTGAATGGCATGAATATAAAGCTACTTTGTTGTCATCTGACACTACAAGTGTAGGAACGCTGTCGATTGATGTACCTTCAAACGGTACATATTATTTTGATTATGTATCATTGTTTCCTGAGGATACCTATAAAGGCCGTGAGAATGGAATGCGCAAGGATGTTGCCACGATGCTTGAAGAGCTTCGTCCTGCTTTTATCCGATGGCCGGGAGGTTGTATAGTAGAAGGTATCACACTGAAAAATCGTGTAGAATGGAAGAAAACGTTAGGTGATCCTGCGGCTCGTCCTGGGCAATATGATACGTGGGGATACCGTAATACGTATGGATTTGGTTATAAAGAATTTCTGGACTTCTGTGAAGATATAGGGGCAAAAGGTATGTATGTATGTAATGTAGGGATAGCTTGTCAATACCGCACGGGTGAAGCTTGTTCTGATAAAGAAGCTAAGTCTTATCTGCAGGATGCATTGGACGCAATTGAATATGCGATTGGAGATGTGACCACAGAGTGGGGAGCTCTTCGTGCCAAGGAAGGGCATCCATTGCCTTATCCACTGGCTTATGTGGAAATAGGGAATGAGAATTTTGGTGCATTATACGATCGTAGATTTAATATGTTTTATGATGCGATTAAGGCAAAATATCCTCAATTGACATTGATTTCAAATCATGGCATGAATGGTATAGGAGATGCTCGTAAAACAGATATGATTGATCCGCATTGGTACGTTGCTCCTGAGTTCTTTTTTAAAAATGCCAACATCTTTGATAAGTATGAAAGAGGAAAATATCAGATTTATGTGGGTGAATATGCTTGTAATCAGGGAGTCGGTGGTGGAAATATGTTAGCCGCATTGAGTGAAGCTGCCTTTATTACAGGAATGGAACGTAACAGTGACTTAGTTACGATGGCTTCCTATGCTCCTTTACTTGAAAACAGAAATGACCGTGGCTGGCCGACAAACCTGATTTGGATGTCAAATAATCAGGTGGTAGGACGTTCATCTTATTATGTGCAAAAAATGTTTGCTGAAAATAAACCCACTTATAATTTGAAAGTAGATGCATCTATGGACCCGGAACCGATACCGGCATTTGTGGATGATGAAGGATATGTCGGTTTTGGAACTTGGAGTACTCAGGCTCAATTTCGTAATTTGAAAGTTACAGATTTAAATGGTAGAACATTAATGGCTGATATGCAAGATGCATCTCAGTGGGAAAGTTTACAAGGAGCATGGAAACAGAAAGATGGTATTTATTCTCAGACTGGAAATGAAAATCGTACGGCATTAATTTGGAAGGCTGGAAAGATCAACAAAGGAAGTGTGGTTGAATTTGAAATAAATAAACAAGGTGGTGATGAAGGCTTTTTGTTTTATTTTGGCTTGCCTGAAATGAACTTGAAACAAGGCTATATGTTGAATGTAGGTGGATGGGGAAATACTTCGACTGTCATTGAGACTCTTCTTGATAATAATTCTTCTGCTTTGTCAAAATCTGTGGCAGATAGCTTGGAACAACATAAATGGCATAAAATACGTGTAGCGATTACAGAATATGGAGCTGATTATTATGTGGATGGGAAACAAGTCCTTTCCCATAAGAATGTGCCGTTGAACCGTAAATTCTATTTGGCTGGGTATGATGAGGAATCTGAAGAAGTTATTGTAAAGTTTGTGAATGCTTCCGATGATCCGTATTCAGTTAGAATTAATCTAAATGGTGGAGACATAGAAAAGGAAGGACGGGTCATCACATTGAATTCAGCATCTAAACTCGATGAGAATTCGTTTAAAGAGCCTTTTAAAATCTCTCCGCAGGAGACCGTCTACAAGAATTTCTCTTCTTCGTTTATATATAAGTTTGAACCTAATTCTTTCACTATATTAAGAATGAAAAAAAAGTAATCTGCTTGGAATCTGTTTGTAGAATATAATCAAGTATAATAATATAAAATTGAAAAACAATGAACACATTTTTTCTTAAAATCGCTTTTGTTTTTTTGGTGTTAGGAGGTTTGTTGGAAGGATGTACGAAATCTCCTCGAAAAACATTTTCTTATCAGAATCCTATTACTTCATTAGATTTGAGAGATACTCATATCGTGCCTTATGAAGGAAAATACTATGCGGTAGGTACTTGTCCTCCTTATTGGGGAGGGGTTAATCCCGGTGTGAAGTTGTATGTCTCAGACAATCTTCAGGACTGGCGCTTTGACAGAATGTTGATAGATGCTTCTCAATTAGACTCAACTGTTTGGTATAAAGATAGATTTTGGGCTCCTGAGTTGCGAAAGATTAACAATAAATTTTATTTGACTTTCAATTGTCAGAATAATAGTGGTGGATATGGTGATGTGGAAAATCAGAAACATTTTCATGCTTGTGGAATAGCTGTAGCTGATAGCATAACCGGACCTTATAAGGTGATGACTCATGATGAGCCATTAACAAAGTTTGCTTCAAATGACTTGTCTTTGTTTCAGGATGAAGATGGAAAGGTATATGCTTTTTTTAATAATGGATGGACTGATTTGCATCATATTTATGTGGCGGAATTGGATCTTGAGAAATGTTGTTTGAAGGAAGAACCGAAGAAATTGATTAGTCAGGAGCCGGGTAAATGGGATGGTGCAGGTATTGAAGGTTCTCATGTGATAAAGAAGGATGGTATCTATTATTTATTTTATTCTTCGTGGACAAGAGGTTATGCTGTAGGATATGCCACTGCCCAAAATGTGTATGGTCCCTGGACAAAATCAGCTAAGAATCCTCTGTTTGGGGCTTTTGTAGAAAATGATACCACATTCTTATTTAAAGAAGGAAAAATTGTGGCAGATCCGGCTTGTATGATATCTGGAATTGGCCATAATCAGATTTTTGAAGGGCCTGACGGCAATTATTGGACTTCTTATCATGGATATGTAAAAGGCCGGAATGAAGCTGTTACGTTAATAGATCCGATTTGGTTTGAAAATGGTGAGATTAAAACTAATACACCTACTTATTCCAGACAGGTGGTAGAATGTGAGTGATAAACTATAGATTAAAAGGTTGGGTTAAGGCTATTCTAAGTTTTTTAGGATAGCCTTTTTTCTGGCTCTTCATTTGATTTTCAGAATATGCGAATGTCATTAGAAAAATATGAACTGTTTATTTAGGTTTCTTTATGCAGAAACTTACGTTTCACATCGGGGAAACGTAGGTTTCCGGTAAGGGAAACATAAGTTTCCTGTGTGGAGAATGTAGAGTGTTTGAATGAATTTGAAAGAATATTCTATAGCTTTTTATAAATTACTTGCATTAGATGATATATAGATTATTTTTATATCATAATGGATAATAATATATTTAATTTGAGAAGGTTAGCCTTATTTTTGTTGTAACAGAGAAGTTGGTGTTTCTCTTTTTATATTGTTGTCTAATTTATATTTTAATAAATGAAAAAGTTTCAGATTTTATTATCGCATTGTAAGCAAGTTTTTTTTCGTGTTGTTTCTGGTGTTATGGTAGGTTTGATGTATGCTTCTTCCGTATATTCATCTGTAGTGTATGATTATCCTGATGCTAAAGTAAATGTTAAGACTACAGGATATAGATACATTGTGGATGTAGAAAGGATTGCGATTCAGTCACCAGTTGGAACAGTGCCTCGTCTTCCATATCAAATTTGGGCTATATATTCAAATGGACAGTCAGAATATCGGCAAGTGAAGTGGTCTAATTATTCTGTGATGACAGAAGAAGAACAAAGCCAATATCCTGTCGGGAAAAAATATAAGATAAAAGGTTATGTAGTGGGAGAAAATACGACGTTAGAAGGTTATCCTGTGTTTGCGAATATTGAAGTTGTAGATAAGAAATATTCAGTTCCTTCAAGTTCTCTCAAGGTACATCCTCTTCCTTTAAATAAAGTCAGTTTGATAGGAGAAAACCGACTTACCTCAAATCGGGATTTGGCTATTGATGAAATAATTAGCTGGGATGTTACTCAGCAATTGTATAATTATAGGGATACGTATGGGTATGATACTGAAGGATACAAGAGAGCTGATGGATGGGATTCTCCTGATATTAAATTAAAAGGTCATGGTTCAGGACATTATATGTCAGCTTTAGCTTTTGCATATGCTTGTTGCCAGGATGAATCTAAGAAAAAGATTCTTCGAAAGAACATTATACGAATGGTTAATGAATTACGTGAGTGTCAGGAACGGACTTTTGTTTGGAATGAGAAGTTGGGGCGTTATTGGGAGGCGCGTGATTTTGCGCCGGAAAATGAACTTCGTGAAATGAAAGGCACATGGAAAGACTTTGATGTATATAAAACTCAGTATAAACAATATGGCTATGGGTATTTAAATGCCATTCCAGCTCATCATCCGGCACTTATAGAAATGTATCGTGCATATAATAATAATGATTGGGTATGGGCTCCTTATTATTCTATACATAAGCAATTAGCTGGTTTGATAGATATTGCTACTTATTTTGATGATAGGAAGATTGTAGATAAAGCTCTGCTTATTGCAAAGGATATGGGATTGTGGGTTTGGAATAGACTACATTATCGAACCTTTGTCAGCTCTGAAGGTACCCAGGAAGAACGAAGAGCAAAACCGGGAAATCGGTATGAGATGTGGAATATGTATATAGCGGGTGAAGTGGGTGGAATGAGTGAATCTTTGGCTCGCTTATCTGAAATGGTGAAAGACTCTGTTGATAAGTCCAGATTGTTGGAGGCCTCAAACTATTTCGATAGTCCTGCATTTTATCAACCATTATCAAATAATATAGATGCTATTCGTACGCGTCATGCGAATCAGCATATTCCGATGATTGTGGGAGCACTTCGAAGTTATATTAGTAATCAGAATCCTTTTTATTATAATCTTGCGGAGAATTTTTGGTATCTTGTTCAAGGACGTTATCGTTATTCTTCTGGTGGAGTTGGTAACGGAGAAATGTTTCGTCAGCCTTATTCGCAGATATTGAGCATGGCAACTAATATAACTTCCGATCAGGAAAGAAACTTATATCCTTCTCCTAATATTAATGAGACTTGTTGCGCTTATAATCTGGCGAAACTAACAAAGGATTTAAATTGTTTTAATCCAGATGATGCGAGGTATATGGATTATTATGAAAAGGTCCTTTATAATCAGTTGGTGGGTTCTTTACACCCCACACATTATATGACTACATATCATTATGCGGTAGGGCTCGATGCCTCAAAACAATGGGGGAATGAAACTCCTCAGGCAACTTGTTGCGGAGGTACTGGTTCGGAAAATCATGTGAAATATCAGGAAGCTGCGTATTTCGTTTCAGATAATACAATCTGGGTTGGACTTTATATGCCTACTTTGGCTGAATGGGAGGAAAAAAATATAAAATTAAAGCAGGATTGTGCATGGCCGGCAGAAAAGTCTACGATACGATTAGTTGAAGGAAATGCCAGATTCTCAATGAAGCTTCGTGTGCCATTTTGGGCTACGGAAGGTTTTAATATAAAGTTGAATGGGGTACCTGTTGCAGGAAAGTGTCAGCCTCAATCTTATGTAACAATACCGGAACGTGAATGGACTTCATCCGATGTAGTCGAAATAGAAATGCCATTCACTAAATATATTGATTTTGGTCCGGATAAGATGGAAACTGCTGCTACTGCAAAGAATGAAGTAAAAACTTCTTTTGATCCTATGTGGGCAGGTACGTTGATGTGCGGTCCTTTGGCAATGACTGCAACCAATATTACAAGTTGGAATGAAGCTACATTGGATATTAAGTCGGATTTAAGTGATATCTCTATTTATAAAGTTGAGAATGGAGACGATTCGCTAAGTATTTATTCTTTACGCTGTAAAGGAATAGAGTTTTTTCCTGATTATTACACGGATAAACATTCTACACATTATTTTAGAATCAATTTGTTAGGTGATCCTAATGCCGAAAAAAAAATTCAACTACTTGAAAAGATTCAAGAAGCACGATGTTACGATTTGGCATGTTATGATAAAAATTCAGTAAAAGCGCTTGAGGCTGCTATTTCAAAGGTTGAAGGCCTTTCTAATAAAACAGTTGTTTCTGATGAAGAAATGGAAGAAGGTTTAATGTTGTTACGTAACCGCATTGCTGAACTTAAACAAGTTCGGTTGAATCCCTCTGCTTTATCGGCTATGATAGCTCATGCAAATAAAAAAAATCAAGAGTTATACACATGGGATAGTTATGATGAATTATTGAAATCTCTTGAGAAAGCAAAAAAGGTTCTTGCAGAAAAAAAATCACAAAAAAATATTGATTTTGCTGCGTATAAGTTGAAGCAAGAGGTACAGTCGTTAGTCTTGGCATCTTCTGTGGATAAGAGTGCTTTAAAGGAATGTTTGGCTTTAGCTCAGGAAAGAGTAAAGGCTCAAGAAATGTGGAATGCTTTAGTTGTCAAAGTTCCGGATTTTACGCCATGGGCTCCTTATGGCTTTAAGCGATTGGTTGAGCAATATACAACATCAGAAAATGTATATCATAATAAAGATAAGAATTATAACCAAGATGAAGTAAATAAGGCAGTTGCTGCTTTAAATATGTTAATAAATACTATGCGCCCGGGAAATCTGGCAGAACTTGAGGACTTGGAAGGGCTTTTGGCTGTACTGTCGAAAGCTAAAAACCAGTTGAATTTAGGTGATAAAAAGGTGAAAGATGAGATTGCTTATGCCGAGATGGTGGTAAGGTATGTAAATCAAGGAAGTGGAACTATTGATATGATTGGAAATGCAGAAAAAAGATTAAATCTACTTTTAAAATAGGTTTATGGGAATTTGGATTCTGTAAGTATAACAAAATCGTCCTGAAATATAAAAAATATCTTTAATTGTAGATTTAATTTCTTGTATTATAGTGTTTTATAACTGTTAGCGCGTAATATTATAATTCGATTATTTTGGTATATGAATATACGATATTTGTATTTATCGGAGTTGATAATAACTAATTTTGTGTTAATCACTGATGTAAAAAGTAGATGTTTTTGGAGTTTTTATTAACTTTTAAATTATAAATAAGATGAATACACGTTTAAATCGGATGTTGTTTAGTCGTCCATTGATGACAATGTCGGCTTGTATAGCGTTCTCGATAAGCAGCTTGCCAATGGCTGCTTATGCAGAATCGTATGAAGCGCCAATTGTTCAAAGTGTTTTACAAAGTAAAACGATTACAGGAAAGGTAGTCGATTCTAATGGTGAAGCTATTATTGGAGCTAATGTTATGGAGAAAGGTACCAGTAATGGTACAATCACGGATTTTGATGGAAATTTTAATTTGAAAGTTTCTCCTAATAGTGTAATTGTGGTTAGTTATATAGGCTATAAACCTGTTGAAATTCGAATATCACGAATAAGACCTGGAGAAAAAATAACTTTAAAAGAAGATACGAAAGTAATGGATGAAGTGGTAGTCGTTGGGTATGGAACTCAGAAAAAAGCTACTTTAACAGGATCTGTATCTCAGGTTGGAGGAGAAGATTTAAAGAAGGTGGCAGCAGCCAATCTTACTAATACACTTGCAGGAAAGACTGCTGGTGTCATAGCAAATACTCGTAGTGGTGAACCAGGGGAAGATAATGCTTCTATTTTGATTCGCGGTAAAGGAACTTTAGGAAGTACTTCGCCTTTAATTGTAGTAGATGGTATAGCAGGGCGCTCGTTTAGTCGTTTAAATCCAGAAGATATTGAAAGCATATCTGTATTAAAAGATGCTTCTGCAGCTATTTATGGAGCTCGTGCGGCTAATGGTGTAATTTTAGTAACCACTAAGCGTGGAAAAGAAGGGAAAGTTAGTGTGAATTATAATGGGAGTTATTCTATTTCCCAGCCAACTAAAGTTCCTGAAATGTTGAATGCTTATCAGTATGCTACTTATGTAAATGAATATGATGCAGACCCTCGTCATAGTCAGCCTGGCATTACTTATTCTCCTGAAGTATTAGATCATTATAAGAATCATGATGATTTGGTTAATTATCCAGATACAGACTGGTGGGGAGAGGTTGCCAAAGATTGGGCCGGCAAGACTCAACATAGCTTATCTGTACGTGGAGGTACAGATAAGATGTCGTTCTATACTTCGGCTCAATATATGTGGCAAGATGCTATTTATAAGAATTCCGCCCAGGATTATAAACAGTTTCAGTTAGTATCTAATTTGGATGCACGAATTGGTAAGTCAGCTCGTTTCAGTTTAGATATCTTAGGTCGTCAGGAGCAACGTCGCCGTGGAATTTATGATACAAATTACTTGTTTACCTATTTTCTAAGTACATTTCCCGGTAGCGCTCCTTATTTCCCTAATGGTTTACCTCGTGTAGGATTTGATGGTATTACTCGTAATGCTGCTATTATGGTTACAAATCTGCCAGGATCAAATAATTATACAAACAATATATTAAATATTAAACCTTCACTCCATGTTGATTTGGATTTTATTACGAAAGGGTTATATATAGAAGGATATGCTGCTATAGATTATACGTTTAGTGACGGTAAACAAATAAATCAGCCTTATGATTTGTACTATTATGATAAGGCAACTGAAGAGTACCAAAATAAACGGTCTGATACAGGCAAGATTAGTTTAAATGATTGGGCAACTCGATATTCTACAATTACATTAAATGGGCGTATTGGATATGAACGTACGTTTAATGATGCTCATAAGGTTAATGCTTTTGTAGCTTATGAACAAAGTAAATATAATTATCATACTTTGTCAGGATATCGTACAAATTTTTTGTCAAATACTTTGATGGATTTGTTTGCAGGAAGTGCTGTACCTGCAGATAAAGATAATGGTGGTTATTCAGATGCAACAGCTCGTGTAAACTTTTTTGGTCGTGCAAACTATTCATATAAGGATAAATACCTTGCAGAACTTACAATGCGCTATGATGGTTCTATGAATTTTGCTCCAGACTGCCGTTGGGGGTTGTTCCCTTCTTTTTCTTTGGGATGGGTTGTGTCAGAAGAGAAATTTTTTGAACCAATAAAGCCATATGTTGATTTCTTTAAGCTGAAAGCTTCTTGGGGACAAATGGGTAATGACGCTATTACAGCCTATCAGTACTTATCACAATATGCGTTTACTGGTAGTGGAGCATATTTTGGAGTAGCAGATGGTGCTGCTGTGAATAAAGGATTCTATTTAACTCGTACTGCAAATCCAATGGTAACATGGGAAACGGCTAATACGACCAATTTAGGTTTCTCGGCTACCTTTTTAAATGGAAAATTTAGTTTGGATTTTGATTGGTTTAAATCTAAACGTCGTGATATATTAATTACCCGTAGCGCATCTATTCCAGCTTATACAGGTCTGGTTCTTCCTGCAGAGAATTTAGGTAAAGTAAATAATACAGGTGTCGAAATTGTTGCTTCTTATAATGATCGAGTTGGAGACTTTAAATGGGGAGTTACGGGAAACTTTACGTATGCGGAAAATAAAGTCGTGTATATGGATGAGGCAATGATAACTCCTGAATGGCAGCGTACTACAGGAAATCCGATTGATGGTATTGTGGTGTATAAGGCATTAGGAATTTATCAAAATCAAGCACAGGTAGACAACTCACCTCATTTGGATAATGCAGCTCCTGGTGATTTGATTTATCAAGATACAAATGGAGATGGAAGAATTACTTGGGATGACGCTATTCGTTTAAATGAGTCGGCTACTCCTAAAATAATATATGGTCTTACATTAAATGGAGAATGGAAAGGATTTGACTTGAATATCTTTTTTCAAGGACAAGCAAAAGCTCTTCAATTGATTATGCCAACAATGAATATGATGACTGATTTTTATGAAGGGCGTTGGCGGACTGAAAATACAACTGAAGAAAACCTGAATGCACGTTGGCCTAAGGCTTTTATTAAACAAACATACGGAGATACATGGAATGGACCAGGTTCCACATGGTGGTTGCGTAACGGTGCATTTTTACGTTTGAAGTCCGTAGAGTTGGGATATACTTTACCGAAGTCGTTAACTTCAAAAGTTGGAATTGAAGGTTGGCGTTTTTATGTAAATGGAAATAATTTGTTTACATTGGATAAAATTAAAGTTTGTGATCCGGAATTAACGAATAGTATTTTGGGGTATCCGTTACAGCGGATGATAACTTTTGGTACAAATATTACTTTCTGATGTGTAAACCTAAAAAAAGAACAATGAAAACAACAAAAATCTTATATGCACTAGCTCTTGCTTGTGCCAGTATGGGGACTACATCGTGTGTAGATATATTAGACGTTACTCCGATGAACTCCTTTTCAGATGAGGCAGTATGGAATGACTTGTCACTTTCTGAAACTTATTTGAATGCCCAATATGTGAATCTTCTCGCTGAGAATTCTAAAGGGACTCGTTTTTCCAATTATACTGATGAGGTGTTTCAAAAGCATACTTATGGGTCAGAGAATGTAACTCAAGGACTCTTAAATTGTGATACATATGGAATTGCATGGGATGTTACTATGTGGGATCCATGGGGAACTTATTATGGTTATATAAAGAGCATTAATCATTTTTTGGAACGTATTGATGAAGTCCCTGGTGATGAAGAATGGCGTAATTGGCAGAAAGGACAGGCTCTTTTTTTACGTGCTTGGAATTATCACATGCTTTATAGTTTATATGGGCGTGTGCCTATAGTGGATCATACTTATGGCTTAAATGATTCATTTGAAGAGAAACGGGCTGATATGGATAAGGTTGCAGAATTTATTGTGAAAGATTGTGATGATGCAGCAGCATTACTTCCCGTGGAATATCCTGATAATAGTGATTTTGGTCGTGCAACGAAAGGAGCAGCATTAGCCTTAAAATCAAGAGTGCTTTTGTATCAGGCAAGTCCGTTATTCGGTACTCCATCTGTTAAAAAATGGGAAGCTGCAGCAACAGCCGCTCATAAAGTGTTTGAATTGAACAAGTATCATTTACAAGATATTAATACTGTAGATGTTAAAACGAACCCGAAAGAGGTTGCTGATGCATATGGGAAATTATTCTTGGATCCTCAGAATCCAGAAGTAATCTTTGAAAAGCTGTTTGACCCTAAATATGGAGCTGGAGAAAATAATTCTTATTTGTTTCAAGTTCCTTGTGGAATAGGAAATGGTTTTCAGGGTTGGGGCAATTTTAATCCGTCTCAGGAAATTGCAAATTTCTTTCAAAATTCGGATGGAAGCTCTTTTATTCCTCAGAGTGAGTATACTGCACGAGCAGATGAACAACCTGAGATGTGGAAGGGACGGGAGCCTCGTTTTTATGCTGCATTAATTTTAGATGGAGATATGTGGGGGTATGGTGATGCTCGTCGTGAAGTAGAAGTGTTTATTCCAGGTGAAGAAGGGGTAGCCGCAGGAAAAGATAGTAATCAAGGTGAATATTGGTGGAATGCAAGTAACACAGGATATTCTATGAGGAAATTTTTGGATCCGAATTATGATGCTTCAGGTACAACGATGCATTCTACTCCATGGTTTTTTATTCGTTTATCAGAAATTTATTTGAATTATGCAGAATGTCAGTTGCAATTAGGTAAAATAGAAGGAAGTGAAGGAGCACGTGAATATATTAATAAAGTGAGACGTCGTGTAGGCTTGCCCGATGTAAAAGCTGGAGATGATATTTGGTCTGCATATTATTATGAACGACAAGCAGAGTTAGTCTTTGAAGGTCAGCGTTGGTTTGATTTACGGCGCTGGAAGAAAATGGAAGAATGCTATAGTAAGCCGGTTACAGGAGTTGTTGTATATAAGTATAAGGATGGATCTAAAAAATATGTAACAGGCAACCATGTCTCTTCTAGAAACTTTGCGGGAGCTGTAGGAGCGGAAGCTCATTATTGGTTGCCAGTTCCTCGTTATGAATTACGTCGTTCCCCATTAATTGATGCTAAACCTTATGAATAATAATTTTAAATGAACATTGTTATGGAAATAGTTAAGTATATAAGTGCTGTAATTGGAGGAGTAACTTTACTTGCTTGCACGGATTATAGTGAACATGTTGCATATAATGAGCAATATCCGTTACCAGAAGGAAAAGAGTTATACCGTCCATTAGAATTTTCTGGACAGGATTGGCGTGTTGATACATTTGCATATTGTTATGATCGCATGGCTTATACGGATAATGTGGTAATTTTTTGGGACAAAGGATTTGGAAAAGATTTGGCAAATCCTCCCCAGTTAGAAGGACATGATATGCATGTGGATTTGGAGAATCTAAAAGTAAAATTAGAGCAGTTTTATAAATATTATCATGATGACTTGAAATTTGTGAATGAAGGCTCTTTGTGCGAGAAATATCGAATGATGGCTATGATTCAGTATTCTTTGGAGGGAACTGCTTATGGGGGAACATACGATAACAAAATCGGAGCTTTTTGGGCTGCCCCCAATAGATTGCAAGATAAGAATTTGAATGCTGTAGCTCATGAGCTGGGACATAGCTTCCAATTACAGATGATTGCGGATGGTAGTAATGGTTGGAGCGGAGGTGCCGGAGGCGGATTTTATGAAATGACTTCACAATGGATGTTGTGGCATGTTAATCCGAATTGGATGACGGAAGAACAATATCATTGGGATGCTTTTAAGCAGGCAACTCATAAAGCATTTTTGCATACGGAAAACATTTATCGTTCGCCTTATGTGTTGGAATATTGGAGTGAAAAGCACGGGAAGGAATTCATAGCTGAATTATATCGGCAAAGTAAAGCTAATGAGGATCCGGTTGTGACTTATCAGCGCATGACAGGAATCACTCAGGATCAGTTTGTGGATGAAATATTTGATTGTTATCGTCATTTAGTAAATCTGGATTATAAACGTGTGTATAATGAAACACGTATTCATGCCAATTCTTATGAGAGTTTTAAACCATATTTAACGGAGGTTTCAGATGGATATCTTCAGGTAAAAGCAGATCGTTGTCCAGAGAATTATGGATTTAATATTATAAAATTAGCAGTGCCTTCTTCCGGTACTACGGTAACGGTGGATTTTAAGGGGCTTCAGGGAGTTGACGCATATGCAACAAACGGTTGTCCGGGATATGACAATGCATGGTGGTATCAGCCTAATTATCGGTACGGTTTTGTCGGTGTGACAGAAGATGGCCAGAGCATTTTGAGCGATGCAGGACGGACTGATTATTACAATCAGGAAAGTAGCATTTCTTTTACTATCCCAACGGACTTACAGTTAAAGTATTTATGGCTTGTAGTAACTGCAGGTCCTAAGGCTGGACATTGGACATTGCAAGCGCTTCCTATGGCTCAATGGCCTTATAAATTTAAACTTACTAATACGACTCTTCAATAGTTTGTTATATTTATAGGTGCTTAGGACTACATTCTTTATCATGGTATAAGAATGTAGTCCTTTAAGTTTCCTAAAAGGAACTTGGGGTATATTTATTGCTATAAAATTAAGATTTTAAGTTTATTATGATTCTAAGAAAAATTTTGTTGGGTGTCGCGTTTATATGTGGATGTAATATACATGCTCAAATGTTTTTTGGAGAGGCTAAGGCTCTTCCAGATTCTGTGTTCAACTCTTTGGCACAAACGCCCCCTATGGGATGGAACAGTTGGAATAAATTTGGCTGTGATGTAAGTGAAAGTTTGATGAAGGAAATGGCTGATGCAATGGTGGAATCTGGAATGAAAGATGCCGGGTATGAGTATATTGTGATTGACGACTGTTGGCAGGTAGGAAGAGATTCTTTAGGAAACATTATTCCTGACCCTGTACGTTTCCCGAATGGGATAAAGGCTTTGGCTGACTATATACACAGCAAAGGGCTGAAACTTGGAATTTATTCTTGTGCGGGGTCCTATACTTGTCAGGGACGTCCGGGAAGTCGGGGATACCAGTTTCAGGATGCCCGGCAATATGCTGCTTGGGGGGTAGACTATTTAAAATATGACTGGTGTTCCAATGAAGGTCAGAATGCGCGGGCAGCTTATCAGACAATGAGTGATGCCATTAAGTTAAGTGGCCGTCCCATTGTGTTTAGCATTTGTGAATGGGGAGAAAATCAGCCCTGGAAGTGGGGAAAAGGAATCGGACACATGTGGCGTGTTACTCCTGATATTCGGGATTGTTATCAGTGTAAGTTTGATTGGGGAGGTGTCGGCGTGTTGGATATTATCGATATTATGGCTGACCTGTATCCGTATGCTGGACCGGGACACTGGAATGATGCCGAAATGTTGGAAATAGGAAATGGGGGTATGACTCGGGATGAATATATGACTCATTTTTCTATGTGGTGCATGCTGGCTACCCCCTTGATGGCTGGGAATGATTTGCGAAAAATGGCTACTGAAACTAAAGAAATATTGACTAATAAAGAAGTGATTGCTGTAAACCAGGATAAGTTGGGTCAGCAAGCTCGTAGATTTATGGATATGGGAGAAAAGGAAATTTGGGCAAAACCTTTGGCAAATGGAGAATTAGCTGTTTGTTTCTTAAATCGTACAGAGAGCGTCTGGAAACTGAATTATGATTGGCATAAACAAACCATTTATTTTGCGGACCAGGTGAATATGCGTAAAAATGAGTATGTGATTCGTGATTTGTGGAAGCATCTGAATATCGGTACTACCAAGGATAATACGAAATATGAAATTGCGCCTCATGGGGTATTGATGGTTCGATTATCTGTAAAAAAATAGCAGGATTTGACTGTAACTGATATTTTGATTGTGTATGTTTTTCTATATTCTGGTTTGATAATATGCTGTAACATAATTCAAAAAGATATGTTGAAAAAACTTTTATTTATTATATTATTTTTATTTAGCCTATCTGTAGGTATAGGCTATGCAGAAGATGGACATAGATTATGGTTGCGTTATGAGAAGTTGAGTGAGGGGTACCAGCATAAGTACGGAGATAAGTTTGATTTTATTTATGACAGCGGTGAGAATTCTATAGCTGTGAAGGAACTGAGTGAAGCATTTTATAGTTTAACAGGGAAAAAACTTTCTGTGACTAGAAGATTGACCGATAAAGTTATAGCTATTGGAACTATAAATCATAAGAAGTTTGCCCAATATGTATCTTTTTTAAATACCGGTAAATGTGGAAAGGAAGGTTTTTTAATAAAAAAACTAAAGGAGAAGGAGATTACGTTTATCACAGCGAATACGAGTCAAGGTATTCTATATGGAGTCTTTGAATTTATAAGATTGCTTAATTGCAAGGCTTATACGGAAAATGTCGAGATATTGCAGAGACCTTCTTATGATTTCCGAATCTTGAATCATTGGGACAATCCTGACGGTACAATAGAGAGAGGTTATGCCGGACATTCTATTTGGGACTTTGATAAATTGCCGGAATCTGTTAGTCCTTTATATAAGGAATATGCTCGGTTTAATGCTTCAATTGGTATTAATGGGGCTGTATTGAATAATGTAAATGTAAATCCTCACTTTTTAGAAAAGGAGAACTTAAAAAAAGTTGCAGTGATAGCTGAACAAATAAGAGAGTATGGAATAAAGGTTTATATTTCTATCAATTTTGCATCTCCAGAAAAATTAGGAGGCATTTTAACTTCTGATCCATTGAATCCTAAAGTAATTGATTGGTGGAAAAACAAGATTGATGAAATTTATAGTTTAATTCCAGACTTTGGTGGTTTTTTGGTAAAAGCTTCATCTGAAGGACTACCTGGTCCGCAGAGTTATGGGCGTACACATGTAGATGGAGCCAATATGTTGGCGGATTTATTATTCCCTAAAAATGGTATTGTCATGTGGAGGGCTTTTGTATATGGAGGAGGAGATGACAGAGCTAAAGACGCATATCGGGAGTTCGTTCCTTTTGATGGGAAATTTAGAAAGAATGTAATAGTACAAGTTAAGAATGGACCTGTGGACTTTCAGCCTAGAGAACCTTTTAGTCCATTATTTGGTACTATTAAGCACACCAGCTTATTCCCAGAGTTACAGATTACACAGGAATATCTGGGCTTTTCAGACCATTTGGTTTATTTAGGAACATTATTTGAAGAATTCTTGGACTCTGACACTTATGCTTTAGGTAAAAACACAACTGTTGGAAAGTTGACAGATGGAACTTTACTATCGGATTCTTTAATTACTGGGATTGCAGGAGTTGCTAATATAGGG